>Ga0187879_10000038_pt1 | contig 125899 bp, 112 predicted proteins | sample June2016WEW_19_1_FD_132423 | JGI IMG/M metagenome (GOLD analysis project Ga0187879, IMG submission 132423) | Peatland microbial communities from SPRUCE experiment site at the Marcell Experimental Forest, Minnesota, USA - June2016WEW_19_10 | ecosystem: Environmental > Terrestrial > Soil >... | reverse complement strand
TCGACTCGAACTAGGATCCGGTGTGCAACGCTCCGCCATGCGGAGATGCCTAAAGGGTCTCGGCGGGTTCCCAACGTCTACCTGACGGTTCATTCTCGGCCCGTCACACGGCACAGTGGGTCGACTTGATTTTTGAAAGCGCCAGGGGCTAAAGCCCATGTCTTCTTTCCGCCTTTACGGCACGACTGAAGTCGTGCCCTTCCCGTTCCCTGCTACACTGGTTTCGTAGCAAATCCTCGTTTCCCGCATCTAATTAAACTGTGTATCCACAATTAGTGCATTTCGGGCGGTTCTTTCTTCCGACCTACGGCTTCCTGGTTTCGATGGGAGTGCTGATTGGTTTATGGATCAGCGTGCGCAATTCCGAGCGGTTGGGAATTGACGGCGAAAAGGCATGGAACCTGGGAATTCTGGTGGTTCTCTGCGGAATCATAGGCGCGAAGGCGCTCTACGTCATCAATGAGTGGGGCTATTACGCGTCGCATCCCCGGGAAATTTTCAGTGTCACCACACTGCAAGCGGGCGGGGTTTTTTCAGGCGGATTGATTGCGGCATTTGCGGCTGCGGCGTGGTATGTCCACAAGCATCACATGCCTCCGCTGGGAACCTGCGACGCGTTTGCGCCGGGACTGGCCATGGGACACGCCATTGGCCGGCTGGGATGTTTTGCGGCGGGATGCTGCTACGGAAAAGAAACGCATCATTTCTGGGGCGTGGTGTTTCACAATCCGCTGGCCAATCAGATTACCGGTACTCCGCTGAACGTTCCGCTAGAACCAACGCAGTTGTTCGAAGCGGCGGTGGAGTTCGCGAATTTTTTCTTTCTGATGTGGCTGCTGAAGCGCAGGAAATTTGACGGGCAGATTTTCGGCGCATTTCTCTTCATCTACGGCGTTGCTCGCTTCTTCCTCGAGTTTCTGCGCGACGATCCCGGCCGCGGCTCGGTATTCGGCGGCGCCATGACAGGCACGCAGTTGATCGCGATCGGGCTGGTGATCGGCGGCGGACTGATCTGGTGGCTGCGCCCGGGTTCGAAGGCGATTCCGGCGCAGACGGTCGGCGCGACTCGCTAACCGACCGTCCGATTCGGAGAAAGCAGGCGGTGTTACTCGGCGCTGCCCGGAACTGCCGCGGCTGCGGCGTCGAATCCGATCTTGCTGTGGGTTCCGTCGCAGAACGGCTTGTTAGTGGAAGCGCCGCAACGGCAGAGCGCTATCTTTTCTCCCGCCTCAATCTTCTTGCCACTCGCGTCGAGCAGGGTGATCTTCCCTTCCACCAAATATGGGCCTTTGGGCAAAACCTTAACGGTTGGATCTGACATTATTTTCTCCTTGGTATTATTTTGTGGGATGGCGGTGCAACAGCTTTCCTTGCGATTCCGCGGTTACTTCCGGCGCGCATCCAGGCTCCATGGTCCGGAACCCAGCTGGGTGATGAGAAGCGCGCCGCCCAGCATGGAAAGATTCTTCATGAACATGACGAACTGCATTTGATACATCATGGGGTCGGTGACCGCCCAGAATTTGTGCATCATCGGAGTGACTCCCACGAGGAACAGGACGATCAGCCAAGCGCCAAGTCTGGCGCGATAGCCGAGAAGGATCGAGAGGCCGCCTAGAAACGCGAGCAAGCCCGCGAACGGGACGGCGATGGAGGCCATGGGTACGCCTTGCGACGCGGCGTAGGCAATGGTCTGGCTCAAGAAATGGCGCGGCCCTGACATGATGAAGATCGCGGCGAAGAGCAAGCGGCCCACGAGAACAATCGCGCCTGCTCCCGCGGACGGAACAGATGCGGCTAGCGAGCGTTGGGGAAGGGCGGAACTGGCAGCTGACATTTTGGTTCTCCTTGTGCGGACTAGTGACGTAACTGCAAGAATTAGAATTGCGGACCAGCTACGTAGACTCCGAATTTATAACTGTAACCCTGGCGCGTCTGCGCGTCGGTTGGTTGCCGTGACGGCCTGCAGCAGTTGTTCCAAGGCCGCTTGGCGCGAAGGTTCGGCGAGCTCTCCCGGCTTCTGATTTTCAGCGTGGATGAACGTGATGTCGGTCAATCCGATGAAACCAAGAATGTGGCGCAGATAAGGCTCTTGATGGTCGTATTGAGCGGTGGGAGTACCCGGGCGGAACGAACCGCCGCGCGAAGTCAGAATCACAACCTTCTTACCCTTCAGAACGCCTTCTGTACCGTTTGGTCCCCACAGAACGGTGCGGCCAGCGCGCACGACCTGATCGATCCAAGCCTTCAATGGCGCGGAGACGGTGAGGTTGTACATGGGCGCGCCGATGACAACCGTATCCGCGGTGAGCAACTCGTCGACCAACGTGTCGGAGATGGAAAGAGTTTCCCGCTGCGCGGGAGTGAGTTTGGCCAAGTCGGAGTGAGCCGCCAACATCCATTCGTCGGTAATGTGTGGGAGATGAGTGGTCGCCAGGTCACGCTCAATCACTTCCCCGGCGGGGCTTAGCTTTTTCCAGGTTTCGACAAACTTTTCGGTGAGCTGGCGCGAAACGGAGTTCCGCCGAGCGCTGGAATCAATGCGAAGCAATTTCATAAGACCCTCCGGCTTTCAATCACCTTAGATAAGGAACGCCGGCAATAGGTTACAATAAATAACTATTAGTGTTTTACATAGTAGGCACTTTATAGTAACCTAGTAACAATATGGCTCCTCGTCGATCCACGCAGTCCCCGTCCCCCTGCGCCATTGGCGGACTTCTAGAGCTGCTGACGCGGCCCTGGACGCTGCATATTCTGTGGGCGCTCAGCAACAACGGCCCCATGCGCTTCGGCGTGCTGCGCCGGCAGATCGATGGGATCTCCTCCCGCGTGCTGACCGAACGTCTGCGCACTCTGGAGGACGCACACTTTATCTTCCGCCATTACGAGCCGACGATTCCTCCCGCCGTCACCTATGGCATCACAGAGAGGATGCAGGATATTGAGAAGGTGCTGCATCAGCTCGAAGAGTTGTCGAGGAAATGGCAGCGGGAAGGCAAAACGGTGACGGCCAGCCAGCGGATTGCCGCGAGCGCGGGCGCTGAGGCGTAGAAAAGCACTCTACGCAGCGGAGAACTCACTACTTGCCGGTGGCAAACCTCAGCGGCTGAAGCCGCGTCCCTTGTACGGCATTTGCGGCACGACTGAAGTCGTGCCCTTCCCGAAGCTCTTTTTTCCGAATGTCTTTCTTCTCGAACCTCCCCTCTTCTGAAATCTTTTTTTTGCCGAACTTCCTGTCTCCCGAACTTCCTTTCCTCCCAAACGTAAGGGACTGGCCACCTGCCGGGGGCGGGGCATTACCTAGGTCATCTTGGGGAAGGTGACGATTCGGTCCATGATAGGCAGAGCTTGTGAGGCGGAAGCCTCCCAGGGAAATCCTTCAATGAATATTGATGATCTGCTGCGGATCGCGACGGAGCGCAAATCTTCCGACTTGCATTTGAAGGTGGGAAACTATCCTCACCTGCGCATTGACGGCGAACTGGTGCCGCTGACCGACCAGCCACGGGTGAGCGCCGAAGACATGTTGAACATGGCGTTCAGCATGATGTCGGCGCGGCAAAAACAAAAATTCAAAGAGACCACGGAAATCGACATGGCCTACGGCGTAGCCGGGCTGGGACGCTTCCGTGTGAACATCTTCCAGCAGCGCGGCAACGTGGGACTGGTGCTGCGCGTCATCCCCACGAAAATCCGGGCGCTTGATGAACTGTTCCTGCCCAAGGTGGTGGAACAGATTTGCGAAATGCCACGCGGGCTGGTGCTGGTGACGGGCGTAACCGGTTCGGGTAAGTCGACGACGCTGGCGGCGATGGTGGATCGGGTGAACTCCAGCCGCGCCGAACATATTATTACGATTGAAGATCCGATCGAATTTTTGCATCGCGATAAAAAAGGCTATGTGAACCAGCGCGAGATCGGCGTGGATACGCCATCGTTCAGCGCAGCGTTGCGCGCATCTTTGCGTCAGGATCCGGACGTGATCCTGGTCGGCGAAATGCGAGATTTGGAAACGATCTCGACGGCACTGCATGCTGCGGAAACCGGCCACATGGTGTTCTCGACCTTGCACACATTGGACGCGGTGGAAACGGTGAACCGCATCATTTCTATTTTCCCGCCGCCGGAGCAGAAGCAGATTCGGCTGCAGCTGGCGGCGGTGTTGCGCGCTATCGTCAGCCAACGGCTGGTACGGCGGTGCGACTCCGAAGGACGAGTGCCCGCAGTCGAGGTGATGATCAATACGGCGTTCATCCGGGAGTGCGTACTCGTGCCGGAAAAGACGCGGTCGATTCGCGACGCGATTGCGGCCGGCACGTCACAATACGGCATGCAGACGTTCGACCAATCGTTGTGGGATCTGTTCCAGGCGGGCCTGGTCAACTACGAAACCGCGCTGGAGAATGCCTCCAACGCCGACGACTTCAAACTGCGCATGCAGGGTATCGCGTCGACGGCAGACATTTCGAGACAGTCTATGCAGTCGGCTGGATTCGGCGGACGGTAAGGTTCGGCTTCCGCTTTCCGGCGTTCAGCTTCCGGAAGCGGGACGGCTAAAGCCGGAGGCCGCACTTCCATTCTCTTTCCCTTCCCATCGTCAATTCGTTTATCGTTAGCGCATGGCGTTCTCGCGACCGAAGAAGCGGTCGTACTCCGAAGATGAGCTGTACGAATATGCGGTGGGCGCGTTGGCGCGGCGTATGCGGACCGTGGCGGAGCTGAAGCGTTTGTTCCGGGCGCGGGTGGAAGATGCGGAGTCGGAGTACGGGCAGATGCTGATCGAGCTGGTGATCCGGCGACTCAAAGATCGCGGATATTTGAATGATTCGCAGTACGCCGCCTATTTCTCTTCCCTGCGGCGCGATAATCAAAAATTTGGACGCATGCGCGTGGTCACCGATCTGAAGGTGAAAGGTGTGCACGGTGAGGTGATTGAAAAGGCCGTGGACGCGGCGTTTGAAGGCGTAAGCGAGGAACAGCAGGCTCGCGAATATCTGCGACGGAAACGCATGGTGAAACCGAAGGATCAAAAGGCGACGGCGCGGATTTTCCGTCAACTGGCGCGCGCGGGGTTTGGAACGAAAACGATTTTTGCTATCCTGAAAAACTGGGATGTGGATGAAGAAACTTTGACCGCTCTGGAGAGCGAAACGGCCTGAATCTGACTTGGCAAGGGGCGCCTCGATGATGCATACTCCTATGCCAACCCCAATTAACCGTTCCCTCAGGAGGAGTTATGAGAGTTAGTTTGAAAGCTATTCTCGCAGTAGTGTTGTTCAGCGCAGTGCCGGCAGCACTGGCTCAGGATGCTGCCACCGACACTAAAAAGGCCGCCGACAAAACTGGCCACGAGACGAAGGTTGTGGCCAAGGATACGGCGAAGGGCACAGACAAGGCCGCAAAGGCCACTGGACACGAAACCAAGAAAGTCGCCACGGCCGCTGGCAAGGATACCGAAAAGGCAGCGGACAAGACCGCTCATGAAACAAAAGTGGTGGCCAAGGACACGGCGAAGGACACCGACAAGGCCGCCAAGAAGACCGGCAGCGTCGTGAAGAAAGGCGCCGAGGACACCGGACACGGGATCAAGAAGGTCGGCGAAAAGACCGCAGACGCGGTGAAGTAGAGATCGCGCAAAATTCGCATTCAGGGCCACGCGGCAAGCGCTGCGTGGCTTTTTTTCGGTGGTTACGCGATGGCTGCGGTCTCCGCGCGGCTGTGTCTGGTTTGGTTTTCATTTAGAATTGGCTGTCGTTCAACCAAATGATGACTGGCTCGGAAATTCGCCGCAGGTTCCTCGACTTCTTTGTGCAGAAGGGGCACAAGGAAGTGCATTCGTCGTCGCTGGTACCGGCGAACGATCCTACTTTGCTGTTCACGAATGCCGGGATGAACCAGTTCAAGGACGTTTTTCTGGGACTGGAGAAGCGCGAGTACTCGCGCGCCACCACTTCGCAGAAGTGCGTGCGGGCCGTCGGCAAGCATAACGATCTGGAAAATGTCGGCTTCACCAACCGGCATCACACGTTTTTCGAGATGCTGGGGAATTTTTCCTTTGGCGATTACTTCAAGAAAGATGCCATCGCGTACGCCTGGGAGCTGATCACTTCGAAGGAATGGTTCGGGATCGGCAAGGACAAGCTGTACGTCACGATTTTCGAAGGCTCGGGCGAGCCCATGCCGGTCTCGCGCGACACTGAAGCGTACGATCTGTGGATCGCTCAAGGAGTGGCGAAAGAACGGATTTTCGACGGTGGCTTGAAAGATAATTTCTGGCAGATGGGCGATACGGGACCGTGCGGGCCGTGCAGCGAGATTCACTACGACATGGGTCCGGCGGCCTCCGATCAAGGACACACGGATTGCAAGTTCCCGTGCGATTGCGGGCGCTACGTCGAGATATGGAATCTGGTGTTCATGCAGTTCGACCGTGATGCGAGCGGGAAGCTGAATCCATTGCCCAAGCCCTCGATAGATACGGGGATGGGGCTGGAGCGGCTGGCGGCGGTGCTGCAGGGAGTGATCTCGAATTACGAGACGGATTTGTTTACGCCGCTGATTAAGCGCGCAGCGGAGTTGACGGGAACGTCGCTGACGAGGGAAGCACGAAAAGAAGCAAAGGCAAAATCGGCGGCTTCTCTGCGGGTGATTGCGGACCACGCTCGGGCAGCGACCTTTTTGATTTCTGACGGAGTATTGCCCTCGAATGAAGGACGTGGGTACGTGCTGCGCAAAATTATTCGGCGTGCGATTACGCACGGGCGGTTGTTAGGGCAGACGAAGCCGTTTCTTTATGAAATGGTGTTTGCTGTGCGGGATCTGATGCAGGACGCTTATCCGGAATTGAAAGAGTCGGCAGAACGCACCTCAAAAGCAGTTTACTCAGAAGAAAGCCGGTTCTCGCACACCCTGGAAGCCGGACTGGGAAAGCTTGAGGAACTTATAAAAGGAGCGACGACACTCCGGCGCCACCGTGCTTTGGAGCGCACTGTCAGCGACTGGAGAGGAGAGGGCGGCGTCTACCCCGACGAGGTTTTCCGAGTCGTAACAGCACTTGAGTCCACTCTACCCGCATCTGACGAAGCTGCAGTCGCAGTCTTGTTGCCTCAACTTCGACCGGTTCTCGGACTCCGTTGTGACGAGTTTGGATCTCTACTTCGCCGTCACCTCAACTCACCCGCGGCTGTTTCGGGGGTAGATGCATTTAAGCTTTACGATACTTTTGGTCTTCCCTTGGACTTCATTGAGGATGCGGTTCGAGATGCGGGCGTAGTTCTCGATCAGGCAGGCTTCGACCGAGCCATGCAAGAACAGCGCTCCCTTGCCCGCGCATCCTGGAAAGGTGCCGCGAAGCAGACGGCCAATCCCGCGTATCAGCAGCTACCGAAATCGATTTTCGAAGGGTATCGGCAGACTCGGTCGGACGGTTGCGAAGTGATGGCAGTCATTCACAATGGGCAGGGCGCGCGGGAACTGAAGGCTGGCGAGTCTGGCGAAGTGATCCTCGATCACACGCCGTTCTATGCGGATTCTGGCGGGCAGGTCGGCGACAAGGGATGGTTCTACTCGGACGATCACAACACGGTCGTCGCGGAAGTGACTGGTTGTTATTCGCCGATTCAGGGAGTGCGGGCGCATCAGGTCGTCGTAAAATCCCCATTCTCCGCAAAAAGCGCGGAAGGATGGGGCACCCTTCGAGTTGGAGATAAAGTCGATGCGGTGGTGAACGCCGACATTCGCGAATCCACCATGCGGAATCACACGGCTACGCATTTGCTGCATGCGGGGCTGCGCGAAGTGTTGGGAAAGCATGTGAAGCAGGCGGGGTCGCTGGTGGCGCCGGATCATTTGCGCTTCGATTTCTCGCACTTCACGGCGGTGGAAGACGAAGAGTTGCAGGATATTGAAGACATCATCAACAAGGAGGTGCTGCGCAACCAGATTGTTGAGACCATTACCGACGTGCCGATTGAAGAGGCGATCAACCAGTATCACGCCATGGCGCTGTTCGGCGAAAAGTACGGCGAGAAGGTGCGCGTAGTGCGGATTGGTGGTTTCTCGACGGAGCTCTGCGGCGGCACACACACGGGCGCGACCGGCGAGATTGGGCTCATCAAGATTCTGAAGGAAGGCAGCGTGTCGTCGGGGGTGCGGAGGGTGGAGGCGGTGACCGGCGAGGGATCGCTGGCACACTTTAGAAAAGATCACGAATTGGAAAAGGTAGTATCGACGTTTGCCAATCCCACCTTTGCGCAAAAAACGCGCAAAGATGGGGCACCCTCGTCCGATGAGATTTCCACACGCGCCGAGGCGGCATCGCCTGCCGAGGCTTTGAGGGCCGAACTCGAAAAGAAAGATGCGGAGATTAAGCGACTGGCGCGGGAACTGGACCAGGCGAGGATGAAATCGGCATCGTCGAGTACAGCGAACATTGGCGACAAAGTGAAGGATGTGAAAGGTGTGAAGGTTCTGGCGCATCGCGTCGACAATCTGGAGCGGGCGCAGCTGCGGACGCTGATCGATCAACTGCGCGACAAGATTGGCTCCGGTGTGGTGGTACTAGGGTCGGCGTCGAATGGAAATGTGTCGCTGATCGTTGGCGTGACCAAGGATCTTACGAGCCGGGTGCAGGCGGGCAAGGTGATTGGGCCGGTGGCGCAAAAAGTTGGAGGCAAGGGTGGAGGCCGTCCGGATCTGGCGGAGGCGGGAGGAAAAGACGCTGGTGCCCTGGATGCGGCGCTGGACGGTGCTTACGCGGTGGTGGAGTCTCTGCTGGCATGAGCGTAAACCCAAAATCCGTGGAAGAACGCCTGCGATTTATCAAGCACAAAGGCCACGCCATCTTCCTGATCGACTTCTCGCACTGCGCGGCAAAGGAACTAATGGTGCTGCTCGATCAGGTGCGCGCGGATATCGCGCGGCACGCCCCGGGATCGGTGCTCACACTGGTGGAGGTTGCCGGTGCGGAGATTGACAAGACGGTCGCGACACGAATCAAGGAAGTGCTCGTGCTCGACCGGCCTTATGTGAAGCGATCGGCGTGGGTGGGAACGGAGAGCCTGCCGCACGTGTTTTATGAGCATTTCAAGACGTTCTCGCAACGAGAGCTGCCCACCTTCAAGACGCGGGAAGAGGCGATGGAATGGTTGGTGCAGGACTAGCTCGTTCGCAGTAAGTAGTTCTGCGTCGGCAGACCTGACCAAGAAAGCGTCGAGCTTCGCTCGACGGGACAACCGAGGGCGGCTTTCCCCACATATTTTTCGAGGAGGCGTCGCATGGGCCAACCACTCGAGCCGAAAAAAGCGCTCTTCTACGGGCAGTTTGTGCAGGCCGCCTACACTATGTTCCGAAGTCCGCAGGGCGGAGACCCGCTGAGGCCTGAACCCGCGGGCATTCCCGACGGATGGGAACTTGGGGCGTGGATCCACATGTCGGACTTCGTGCTCAATCTCAAGGAACTGGAGTTTTACGGGATCGTCGTTCACGACGTCGAGAATCCGGACTCGCGGATCATCGCCATACGAGGTACCGAGGGAGCGATGGAGTGGATCGATGACGCCGCGGCAATCCCGATTCCCTTCCGGCAAGTTCCGGCCGCGGGGCGCGTGGCAACGGGGTTCGACACCATCTACAGTTCGTTGAAGGTAATAAAACGGTCGCTGCCTGAAGAACGGGAATTCGCTGTGACGACGGCGGGAGCGGCCGCGACGCCTGAGACCTTTAGCGGATCCTTCGCCGACCAACTGGAGCAACTGGCAAACAGTCGGGAAGCGGCGCGCGGAGTCGCGCGATCGGCGTCCGAAGGGCGAAGGCAACGACCCACGGTGGTTACCGGCCACAGCCTGGGCGGCGCATTGACCACTTTGTTTGTCATGGAAAATGCGACCAAACACAAGTTCGATATCACAACCCTGTGCACGTTTGCTTCGCCGCGCGTCGGTAACAAGGAATTTAGCCGGCAATTCAGTCAGCTGCCCATCGATTCGTGGCGGATTGTGAATACGCTCGACTTGGTGCCAAAGCTTCCGCCGTATATTCCCTTGCTGCTGGATTACAACCACGTCGATTCGGCTTATCCGTTTTGTTCTTCTTCATTCGCGAAGAACAGCCTGGTGACCTGGCATGCCATGGAGACGTATCTCCACTGGCTGGAGACGAGTACTACAACTGAACCGGGAGGGTGATGGCGAGGGGCTTGACTCAGGCCGGGGCGCGGACTTGAGACGTATCTTTCCATAGCTATGTAACATAGCTATAATCTTATTATGAAAGTCAGCGTAGCCGACGCCAAGAACAGATTGCCGGAACTGATCAAGGCGGCAGAAGGTGGCGAGCCTGTGACGATCTGCCGCCGAGGCGTGCCGGTTGTCGATATTGTGCGCACCACGAAACCTACCGGCAAGAAGCGCACGCTGGGGACGCTGCGAGGCAAGATCCAGGTACTCGACCAAAATTGGTGGAAACCGATGACGGATGAGGAAGTTGAGGCCTTCGTCACGAGGCGGGATTGAAGTGCGCCTGCTTCTCGACACCGCCGCTCTCATTTTCGCGGTCGAGTCGCCGGAGAATCTCAGCACCCGCGCGAAAGCCGTGTTGCAGAATCCACAGAACACTCTTGAGTTGAGCGCAATTTCTCTGGTTGAGATTGCCATCAAGAGCGCGCTGGGCAAGCTGAGACTTTCTGCGGAAGACGCTCGCAGAGCGGTTGATGAGCTGGGCGTTCGCATCCTGCCCTACACGTCAAAACACGCATTCCATCTGTTCGAGCTGCCCCTTCATCATCGCGATCCGTTCGATCGTCAAATCATCGCGCAGGCGCTGGTCGAGAAGATCCCGATTGCCACTCCCGATGATAAATTCAGCTTGTACAAAGGGCTGAAGATCATCTGGTGAAGGTCCCCCCCAAGGTCGCAAGTGGCCTCAACTTCTCCACCTCAGCGTAACCGGGCCCGTCATGGGATGCTTCATCGGGCTGGCGGTGCGTTTGGCCTCGAGGTGCGCGGCCTTGAGTTGGAAATACCATTTGGCGGGACGGTCGGCGTCATCGATCAGCATGAGATGTGGGTTGTGCTTCAGGCCTTCGGCCTGGAGCTCCATGGTGCGGCGGTCCTGCTCGACGAATTTGGCGAAGACGAATTTCAGCAGTTCTGGACCGAAGGGCAGCCAGCGAAAAAGATTCCAGGCGGCAACGACATCGATACGGCACTGGTTGCGCGTGATGGGCGTGACGGTGGTGAGCGAGGAAAACCAGTACTTCCCTGCACGGATGGTTTCGCTGCGCAGGTTGGGGAGGGTGAAATCGATGGTCGTGGTAATGGAATCGGCGGCGGCATAAAGGCGCAATAGCTTGTAGGGCGCGGAGTTTGAGCTGGGTGTGTGCGCGCTCATGCGGAAGCCGTTGGGAATCGGCTCAAAGTTTTTCTTCTTTTCGTGAATGCTGTGGCGGCTGCGCCACCACCAGGCCTGATGGACGAAGGGGCCGTGAGCGGGATCCATCAGCCCGATGATGCCGTGATCAATGCTGACCGGCATATCGGCGGTGAGGTAGGCGAGCTTGTATTTGCCTCTTTCCGGAACGCCGAATTTCTCGATCCGCGGCGCGGGCTCGGGAGCTTCCTGGGGTTCGGTGAAGCCGGCGCCCGGCGGACCTGGATCGGGCACATAGACCCAGATAAAACCATCTTGCTCTTCGCAGGGATAGCTGCCGGCATAAATGCGATCGACCTTTAAGTGCTGGTCGGTGGTGAGTGACGGGATGAGCTGGCACTGGCCGTTATGGGCGTCAAACGTCCAGCCATGGTAAGGGCACTCGATATTTTCTCCGTCGAAGTGGCCGCCGTTGAGCGGCATGCCGCGGTGAGGACAAGCGTCGCGCAGGGCGAAGGGATGGCCGACCCGATCGCGTCCCACAACCAGCGGAATTTCAAGCAGGGTGGCTTTGTGGAGTTGATTGCGGTGGACGCGGTCGGCAGGCAGAGCCCGATACCAGAAGCCGGTGAGCATGAGCGAATCGGTCGCCTGGCGTTGCGGAGAGTCGAGGTCGGGCATGGGGTTGTTCAGAGGTGATTCCTGACTGTCGATCGAACCCATTATGCTAGCATTCGCAGAACCTTCCGGCGTATAGCGGACGGAACGGAGGAATCCTGATGGAGTTTCTCGGCCACTTTCGCCGGCTGACGCCACGGCAGAGGAACACGTTCACGGCCTGTTTTCTGGGCTGGTCGCTGGATGCTTTTGATTTCTTCATTCTCACCTTCTGCGTGAGCGCGATCGCCACGCAATTCCAAGCCAAGATTTCTGCGGTGACAGAAGCGATTTTCATCACCCTGGCGTTTCGTCCGGTGGGCGCGTTTCTCTTCGGACTGATGGCCGACAAGTACGGCCGGCGAGTCACGCTGATGGTGGATATCATCGCGTATTCGGTGTTCGAGCTGGCGTCGGCATTCGCTCCATCGTTGAAAGTTTTCCTGATCACGCGGGCATTGTTCGGAATCGCGATGGGCGGCGAATGGGGCGTGGGCGCGGCGTTGGCATTCGAAACGCTTCCGGCGGAAGGACGCGGATTTTTCTCCGGCTTGCTTCAGGAAGGTTACGCCGTGGGCTACTTGACGGCGGCCTTAGTTTACGGGACCGCATTCCGCTTCGTGGGCTGGCGGGGAATGTTTGTGATCGGCGCGCTGCCGGCTTTCCTGGTGATTTACATTCGCAGCAAGGTCGATGAGTCGCCAGCGTGGTTGCAGGGGCAAGTATCGAAAAAGGCCGAGAGCCGGCTGGGAAAAGACATCCTGACCTACTTCGGCACTTTTCTTTTGCTCGTACTGCTGATGTTCGCCTTCAATTCTTTCAGCCACGGAACCCAGGATCTGTATCCGACATTTCTGACCAAGGGACATCAATTTTCGCCGCAGACGGTCATGTTCATCACGGTCGTCGGGATGATCGGCGCGCTGCTGGGCGGCATTTTGTTTGGAACCTGGTCGGAGAAGATTGGGCGGCGACGCGCCATCGTGATCGCGGCGCTGCTGGCCATTCCCGTGATTCCCTTATGGGCATACTCGCGCAGCGTTCCCATGCTGGCGCTGGGCGGATTTTTGATGCAATTCATGGTGCAGGGCGCATGGGGAGTGATTCCCGCCCATTTGAACGAACTCTCTCCATCGGCGGTGCGGGGCACGTTTCCCGGGTTCGCGTATCAGCTGGGGAATCTGCTTGCCTCACGCAATGTGGTGATTCAAGCGAAGCTGGCGGAAAATCGCTATCGCGGCATGTATCCGCCAGTTCTGGCATGGACCGTGGTATTGATCGCAACGCTGGTCGCGCTGGTGACCTGGAGCGGCCGGGAGCGAAAAGGCACCGACATGACAAATACGAGCTGAGGTGAGCAAACGGTAGGTGCAAGATTTAGCTTACGGATGCCCGTAAATGGCACGATACTGGCACGACAGTAGGATTGTTTTGGGAAGACTCCTGTGGTACGGTAGGTTAAATTTCACGCCTTCGTAAATACTCTCAAGGGCTCCTTTTGACGTTGTAGTTTGCGCAAGAGGGCGTGCAGGAGTAGCGCCGCTATGAAAGATACAATGGATCCGACCCCAGTCAAGCCGTCGGACGAACAAGACAATTTTGCCAACCGTAAGCTGATCCGTCCCGCGCTGCCGCGCGTGGATCATAATCACGGCAATCACAACTCCAACCATAATTCCGGCCACATGCAGGTGGCAGAGCGCCGGGAGCGGCACGAGCGCCCGGAACGCGGAATGGAGCGCGGGCCGGAGCGCAGTTATGACCGCGGCGGCGACCGCGGCGATCGTTCTATGGGCGGGGGCGGAGGCGGCGGACGAAAGACGGCTCCTCCGGAGCAGACCAATGCAGAGAATTTTTATTATCAGAAGCAGATGCAGTCGAGAACGCCGATGGTGATTGTGCTGAGAGACGGCGAAGAGGTGCACGGCATCATCGAGTGGTATGACAAGAGCTGCATCAAGGTGGTCCGCGAAGATGGCGGACCGAACCTGATGATTTACAAGCCCGCCATTAAGTACATGTTCAAGGAAGACGAGAACGGGCGGTAAGGAATTGAGTAATTGGGTGATTTAGCGATTGCGTGATTTACGCGGCTGTGCCGCAGGTGCTTCTGCCGTCCTGAAGAGCGCTTTCCAAGAAGCTTTCCCGCCTTTCCGGATCCCTTCCCGTTCGGCCACGCTACAACTTCGGCAAGACAATTCCCTGCTGCGACTGGTATTTTCCTTTACGGTCGGCGTAGCTGGTTTCGCAGACTTCGTCGGACTGGAAGAAAAGGATCTGGCACAGGCCTTCGTTGGCGTAGATGCGCGCGGGCAGCGGAGTCGTGTTCGAGATTTCGAGGGTGACGAAACCTTCCCACTCGGGCTCAAACGGGGTAACGTTGACGATGATGCCGCAGCGCGCATAGGTGCTCTTGCCCACACAGATGGTCAGAATGTCGCGCGGAATTTTGAAATATTCGACCGAGCGGGCCAGTGCGAACGAGTTGGGCGGAACGATACAGATATCGGTACGCACGGTGACGAAGGATTTCTCGTCGAAATGTTTGGGGTCGACGATGGTGCTGTTGACGTTGGTAAAAATCTTGAATTCGTCGGCCACCCGCAGGTCGTATCCGTAAGACGACAGGCCGTAAGAAATCACGCCCTCGCGCACCTGCTTCTCGGAAAAAGGGTTGATCATGTCATGTTCGCGGGCCACCTTGCGAATCCAGCGGTCACTCTTCAGCATGGAACTCCTTGGGAAAATTGAAGAATTGGGCAATTTTGTAATCGGAGCCATTGCAAAGCTGCATACCTCACCCGTTTGTCCTGAGATCACACAATTACCCGATTGCACAATTACTCAATTGTTTTTTCGGGTTCGGCCAGTTTACGGTACAGATGCTCCCGTTGACAATCTCTCTTATCTCCCATAGCATCAATCACTTGAAGCATAATCCTCACACCGCATCCGGGAGCCGTTCGTGATTAAGCTCGATATCATCAACGAAGTGGTGGCCAAAACCGGCATCACCAAGACCAAGGCCGAGTTGGCGGTGGAAACCGTCTTTGAAAGCATGAAGAAATCGCTGGCCCGCGGCCAACGCATTGAGCTGCGAGGATTTGGCGTGTTCAACGTGCGCCCGCGCAAGACCGGGATCGGACGCAACCCGCGGACGGGGGCCGAAGTGTCGATTCCACCGGGCAAGGCGGTGCGTTTCAAGCCGGGCAAAGAGTTGCAATCGATCGATTGAAAGAAGGCGGCTCCCGGCGTAGGGCTTCCGGCTGCCAACTTCGATATTCCGCTGACTCCAAGCTGACTGCTTTGAAAGTTTGAGTCGTGAACACTTTCGCTCGCGCTCGCCTGCATTTCCGCCGGTCGTAGTAGCATCTAAAGAAGGGCCTCAGTTCGCGAGGCCGAGAATTGCATGTCGGAACCCACTCCCTCAACAACTTCCTCTACGCTGGAATATTTCCAGCCGATTCCGGAGCGGGTGCCGTCTGCGCCGAAGCCGCGCTACTGGCTGCACATCCTGCTGCTGCTGGCGACTTGTTTTACCACGCTGGTGATGGGCGCCCGGATGGAATACAACTTCCAGCACGCCCAACCGGCGCTCTCGGTAAATGACGATGCGCTGCCGTTTTTTCCTGCGAACTGGGCGTTTTCCCATCCGGGGCGGCTGCTGGGCGGCCTGCCTTTCATGGCCACGTTGATGCTGTTCTTCCTGGCTCACGAGATGGGCCACTACTTGTATTGCCGGCGCTATGGCGTTTACGCGACGCTGCCTTTTTTTATTCCCGTGCCAACTCCGATTGGAACGATGGGAGCGGTCATTCTGATCCGGTCGCGGATTCGATCCCGCACCGCACTCTTCGATATTGGCATCGCCGGACCGATCGCGGGCTTCGTGGTCGCGTTCGCTGTACTCGTCGTTTCGCTGGCATGGTCGAGGCCGATGCGTTCCGCCCTTGGCCCGGAAGATTATCAACTCGGCTATCCGCTGATTTTCCAAGTTGTTCATCGATTCCTCGTGGCGACGGGGTTGGTCCACGGTGCAGCGGCGCTTCCGCTCGATCATGTTCTGCTACATCCCACCGCGATTGCGGCCTGGGTAGGGATGCTGGCGACTTCCCTGAACTTGCTGCCCGGCGGTCAACTCGACGGTGGGCATATTGTTTTTTCGATCGCGCCCCGTACACACAAGTTCGTGTCGCGCATGACCATTCTGATTCTTTTGCCGATGGCGTATTTCCTGTGGATGGGATGGATGGTGTGGGCGGCGCTGCTGTGGCTCAGCAGCCTCCGGCACCCGCAAGTGGCAGATTGGCCGCGGGTCTCCGGCGCGCGAATGTGGTTGGCGGCGTTCGCATTGCTGATGCTGATGCTCACCATCATCCCGGCGCCGACGGCGCACTCTTCCTTGCGAGAGATTCTTCCGCCAGAAATGGTGCGTCACGTCCTGCACCAGGCGCTCGGCAGGATTTTCCATTTCGCTCACTAAGCTCGCAGAGCGACTCGATCTCAAGCTGGAAAATTTACTGCGCCACGCAATCGCTTCTCTCGTATACTCCCTTATTCAATCGTTTTAATATAGCGACGGGAGGTGGTTCCCCTTGAAAAATCTGCCCGCTGTTTTGGTCTGCCTGGTTGTGTTCCTTGCTTTTGCGCTTTGTGCTGACGGCCAGACGATCATGGTGGACGTCTCACACCCCACCAACCACTTCGTCCCCAACCAGACGCTCGGTGCGGGCGTGGATCGCATTGCGGTAGAGGCGATCGATAAAGACTTCTTGCAGCCGACGCTGGAGAAAACAATGGCTTCAGGATGGCAGCCGGTCACGTATCGTCAGAACACCGAACTCGGCGTGGAAGCGTGGCATTGGAATCCGCAAGGAACATGGAGCGACGTTCACGACGCCAGCGGCAAGGGATATTTCACTGGCTCCGCGACTCCAACGGAAACCATCCGCTATTCGTATGGCTACGCGTTGCCGCGCCGCGGATTCACCCGCAACGACGGAACCGACAATGTCGGCTTCTCGCGGCTCACTGACGGAGATGTGAATACTTTCTGGAAGAGCAATCCGTATCTCACGCAACGCTTCACCGGCGAAAACGATGCGTTGCATCCGCAGTGGGTGGTGCTCGATCTGGCACAGGTGCAGCAGATCGACAGTATTCGCATCGAGTGGGGCGAGCCTTATGCTCGCCGCTACGTGGTGCAGTATTGGACGGGCGATGATCCCATCCGGGCGGTGACGCGCGGAGTGTGGCAGACGTTTCCGCAAGGGACAGTTACGGAGGGAAAGGGCGGGAGCGCAACCATTCGCTTGAACTCCTCTCCGACGCCCGTGCGCTTCTTGCGGATATGGATGACGGAGTCGTCGGATACCTGCGATGCGGATGGGCCGGGTGATCCGCGAAATTGTGTCGGCTATGCGATTCGCGAACTCTACCTTGGCACCAGCACGGAGGACGGCGCCTTTCACGACGTTCTGCGCCACACGCCGGATCAGGAGCAGACGGCGACGTATTGTTCGTCGGTCGATCCATGGCATCAGCCGTCGGATCTGGGATCGACCAAGCAAGCGCAGGTCGGATTCGATCTCTTCTATACCAGCGGCGTGACCCGCGGCCTTCCGGCGATGATGCCGATCGCGATGCTTTACGACACTCCCGAGAATGCGGCGGCGGAGATTGCGTATCTCGAGAAGCGCGAGTACCCGATTTCGTATGTCGAGATGGGCGAGGAAGCCGATGGGCAGTACATGCTGCCCGAAGATTACGCTGCACTCTACCTGCAGTGGGCAACAGCAATTCATCGCGTGGACCCCAAGCTGAAGCTGGGCGGGCCGTCGTTTCAGGGAGTGAATAAGGACATTGAAGTATGGCCTGATGCAAACGGCAAAGTTTCGTGGACCGCACGTTTCGTCGACTATCTGAAGCAACATGGCCGCATGAATGATCTCGCGTTTTTTTCGTTTGAACATTATCCCTACGATCCGTGCCGGACACCGTGGGGCGTGCTCTATGACGAGCCGGAGTTAGTGAGCCACATCATGCAGGTTTGGCACGAGGACGGAATTCCTACGGACATGCCGATATTTATCACCGAGGGAAATCTCTCGTCGGGCGCGAGCGAAACCTATCAGGATATTTTTGCTGGAATCTGGTTAGCCGATTACATTGGATCCTTTCTGAATTCCGGCGGGAACGGTGTTTACTTCTTCCACTATCTGCCGCTGCAGATGGAGCCGGGATGCAACAGCTCACCCGGCACATTTGGAATGTTTACCATTGACTCCGCGTATCAGATTCAGCAGCCGCTGGCGCAGTTCTTCGTAGCGCAGTTAATCAACCTGGATTGGGTGCAGCCCGGGGCGGCGGAGCATCAGGTGTTTGCCGCGAAGAGCGACGTACAAGACGGCGCGGGCCATGAATTGGTGACGGCGTATGCGGTGAAGCGTCCCGACGGAAAATGGGCGGTAATGGCGGTGAACCGGGATCAGCAGAATGCACACCGCGTGCACATTAGGATTGAGGGAGCGGCGGAGAAAGGGAGCACGTTCTCCGGATTGGTGGAGGTTTCCACTTTCGGCAGCGCCCAATATCAATGGCATCCGGCGCAGACGCGATTTATGGCGCACGCGGAAAACTCCGGAGAACGTACGATTGTGCCCACCACCAAGGGCTGGGCGGATCCCGATGGCCCGATCACGCACACGACACAAAATGCAGCCAAAGACGCGACGTACGATTTGCCGGCCGCGTCGGTGGTCGTGATTCGAGGAAAAATCAGCGGACAGTGAGGTTTGTGTTCACCGCGCAGTCCGAGCGTTACTTTATTTTCGGTGGGCGCGTAAGAGCCGGTATGGCTCGCTCATGCGCGGAATCTTCGATGAGCGAGGCCAGGCGCTTCAATCTGGTCTCTTCTTTTTTCGCACTGATGACCCGGTAAGTGGCAGTTCTGCGATACCAGGGCGCCTGAGCCTGAAAGAATGTCCATGCCGCCTTGTTCGCACGGAATTGCTTCTCATAAGCTGGCGGGAGTTTGGCGGCCTTTCTTCGCTCGTAAGCATAAATTCCCGATCTTTTTTCATCACGCTTCTCAAAGGCTGCCAGGCCAGTGGGATGCATCCATCCCAAGGTGGAAAGCTCCGTGGCGCGCTTCACGTTAATCGCACTCCAGATGCTGCGCGGCTTCCGTGGCGTAAACCGAATCTTGTAGCTGATGGTGTCGACGCTTTTGCGGACGCCATCGATCCAGCCAAAGCAGAGCGCACCATCGACCGATTCCGGCCAAGTAATGCTGGGCCGCCCGGAATCTCGTTTGTAGAGGCCGACCCACAGCTCCTGCGCCTCGGCGTGATTCTCCTCGAGCCATGCACGCCAGGCAGAAGGTGTTGGGAAGAAACGAGGTTTCGGTGGCATCACGATATTCTCCGAAGAAAGCTTCACATCAGCCAGAGTGCATCTACATCGACAATCACTTGCGTCCGGGGAATTTTCTGCTTCGCAGCGAAGACTAACATGGCGCGCAGTGTGGTGTTTAGTTTTTCCCGGCTCGGGGATTTCAAAACAAAGTGATACCGGTAATCGCGCTTCAGCCGCATGATAGGCGCGGTTGCGGGGCCAAGCACGCGAACTCCCTCGTGCCGGGTCTGCTCAAACCACTTTCCCAGCGTGCCCGACCATTGCAGCGCTTCGTCAAGTTTGTTGCTGCGCACCAGCACGTTAGCCAATGCGGAGTAAGGCGGATAGTGCATCCAGCTGCGGAAACGCAATTCTTTTTCGTAGAATCCGGCGAAGTCGTGGTGCGCGGCATATTGCACCGCGTAGTGGTCCTGAAAATAAGTTTGCAGAATCACTTTGCCGGGAGATTGGCCACGGCCGGCGCGCCCAGCTACTTGGGTGAGCAGCTGGAAGGTGCGCTCAGCAGCGCGGAAATCCGGCATGCCGAGAGCGTTGTCGGCGCCAACCACCCCGACCAGCGTGACGCCGTGAATATCGTGGCCCTTGGCGATCATCTGCGTGCCGACGACTAAGTCGAGTTCGCCCTCGCTGAGCGCGTTCAGAGTGCGCTCGAAATCTTCGTGTCCGCGGACTGTATCGCGATCGAGGCGGGCGATGCGCGCCTGCGGAAACATCCCGTGCAGCAACTCTTCCAGCTTCTCCGAGCCGGTGCCGAGAAAATAAACATACTCGCTGCCGCAATGGACGCAGGCTTTGGGAACGGGCGCCGTATAGCCACAATAGTGGCAGACCATTTTATGCTCGCGCTTGTGATGAGTCATCGCGATGGCGCAGTTCTGGCATTCGAGCGTCTTGCCGCAGGTGCGGCACAGTACCACGGGAGAATATCCCCGGCGATTGAGCAGAACCATGACTTGCTCTTTGCGGTCGAAGCGCTCCTTGATCTCCGCCGCGAGTTTGCGCGAGATGACTTGCTCCTGGCCGGTCTCCTGGAATTCCTGGCGCATGTCGATGATCTCGACCTCCGGCAGAGGACGCTGCTCCACGCGGTCGGGCAATTCGACCAGTGCATATTTATTTTTCTTCGCGTTGAAATACGATTCCAGCGACGGAGTGGCCGAACCCAGGATCACAACTGCATTCGCCATTTTGGCCCGCATCACGGCGATATCGCGGGCGTGGTAGCGGGGCGTCTCCTCTTGCTTGTAGGAGGAGTCGTGTTCTTCGTCGACGATGATGAGGGCGAGATCGGCAACCGGTGCGAAGACCGCGGAACGCGTGCCCACGACCATGCGAGCCTCGCCGCTCTTAATGCGATGCCACTGCTGAGCGCGCTCCTTATCCGATAGTGCGGAGTGCAGAATCGCAACTTCATCGCCGAAGATTTGGTAGAGATCGGCGGCAACCGCGGGCGTGAGGCCGATTTCCGGCACGAGCAGGATGGCGGAGCGTCCGGCCTCAAGCACGGAACGCATCCCTGCCAGATAGACGGCAGTCTTGCCTGATCCCGTAACGCCGTGCAAGAGGATGCCAGAGAATGTTCTCGCGTCGACCGATTCGCGCAGGCGGTTCAGGGCGGATTGCTGCGCTGGATTGAAATCGAATTCCAGTCGCGCAGGCCGCGGCTTACTGCGCGAAACGGCAAATGTCGCGGGCTCTTCGATGATTTCAATCAGGCCTCGCCTGACCAGCGTGCTCATAGTCGTTCGCGGAACCTCGAGTGCCTGCAAGGTGTCGAAGGGAACTTGACCGCCTGATGCGGCAAGAGTGTCGATCAGCTTGCGCTGATTCTCGTTCAGTTTTCCGTCGACGGATTTTAGGTTCACGATCTTGACGGTGCGAGTTGCGTCCCGAACGGCGGAGACATCCTCACGCACCAGCCACTTTTTTCGCACCATCCCGCTCAAAACTAACTTCGAGGCGCGCGTAGCCGAGCGTAGAGTTTCCTCGCGGACCTGAACGGTCTCTCCGGGAGCGGGCGCCTGAGAGGACAGATAATCCAGCACGCGGAATTCGGAGGCTTGCTCCTCCGGCGTTCGCCGCGAGCGCGCAGACGATCCCGACATCCCGGCCAAATGCAGCGCCATCTGGCCCTCGGCTGTGACGCGGTAAGCGATGCCGCGTTTGAACTCCGCATTCAGCGGCAGCATGGTGCGGAAGACTTCGCCGAGCGGGGCAAGATAGTAATCCGCAATCCAACGGCCGAGACGCAGCAGTTGCTCGTCGAGCACCGGGGCGTCGTCGAGCACGCTGAGAACATTCTTGATTGCGACCATCGGCTTGCGGTCGTGCAATTCCACGACGATGCCGGTCATGCGCTGCTGGCGAAAAGGCACGAGCACGCGTCCGCCCACCACCGGAGTTACATCGGCGAGGACACGGTAGGTGAAGACCATGTCAAGCGGCACGGGGAGGGCTACATCGCAGAACTCAGGCATCGATTGGAAGAATAAACTAGTGACCTCCTATCGTGGCGGAGGCCAATGGAGCGGGCAGGGATCCCTCGCTTCGCTCGGGATGACAGTTTTCGTCGGCGGCAAATCCTACTCGGCGGCTTTTTTGGGCGGCTCGATTCCCAAATACTTCATCACCATCTGCAAATCCTTCCAGGCCTCGCCCTTTTGCCGGGGGTCGCGGAGCAGGAATGCTGGATGATAAGTCACGGCCAGGCGCGCGCCCGGCCAGGAAGGATCACTGCCGGCCGGTTTGAAATCGTACCAGCGGCCACGCAGTTCGGACATCGGGGCATTGATAGCAAGGAGATTTTTCGCGGCGGTCGCTCCCAGCGCAACAATCGCCTTGGGCTTGACCACCGCAATCTGTCGCATGAGAAACGGCGAACAGGTGTCACACTCATCGCGCTCGGGCTGGCGGTTGCCCGGCGGACGGCATTTGACGATGTTCGCGATGTAAACCTCTTCTCGGCGCAGGCCCATGGCCTTGATCATGTTGTTGAGCAGTTGGCCGGCACGGCCGACAAACGGCTCGCCCTGCGCATCTTCGTCGGCGCCCGGACCTTCCCCGACAAACATCAATTCCGCCCGCGGATTGCCCACGCCGAAAACGATCTGCTTACGGCCCTGCTGATGAAGCTTGCAGCGAGTGCAATCTCCGAGATCTTCACGAATGAGTTTGAGCGCGGCCACGGGATCGGCCACTCCGGACTCCGGCCTGGAAGAGACGATCTCCAAAACATTTTTCTCGGCAGTGGATGGAACGACAGCGGATTTTCTTGCGGACATTTCCTCTCGCAGTTCTAGCTGGGACAAAGTCGATGATGAGACTACGATTTCGGCGGCGGAGGCGGGTTCCGCGGATTTAGACAGCCGCGGTCCAACCTGGTCGAAATCGCGTTGGTAGAAATCATAGATCCCCATCTCATGACAGAAGCGGACGCGCTCGGCAAGAGCGCGCCGCAATTGAGGATCCAGTGTACGGGCCATTATTTTCTGGCGATCAGCGGACACATCTGACTCAGTGCTCCACGTCAAAATAAATTCTTGTCGTCGCCCGATAGAGCATTACCTTGGCTCCTTCGAGTTGCATGTCGAGCGAGTCGACATGCGCCCACTTAATTCCGCGCACCGTCTTTGCGGCCTCGGCCACCGCAGCCTCGGCGGCTTTAGCGAAGCTCTCTTTAGACGTTCCGATCACTTCGATCACTTTCTGCGTCATCACAAGCTCCTTAAGATGTTTGACGGAATTGTACGCCAGTTCTAAAGTGACGCGGGTCAGGCTTGCACCGGGGACTTGCGGCGTTGGCGAATGCGCACAACCTGGTCGAGAACGCGCTGCGCCACTTCCCACTTGGTGGTCTCGGGAACGTCGACCACCTCGTCGTGCGTAATGATGGTCACTTCGTTGCGATCGGAGTCGAAACCGACACCTTCGCGGGAGACATCGTTGACCACGATGGCATCGAGTTGCTTGGCGGCAAGTTTCTGGCGGGCGTTTTCGAGGACGTTCTCGGTTTCGGCGGCGAAGCCAACAACGATCTGGGTCTGTTTGCGGAGAGAAATCTCTTTAAGAATGTCAGCGGTCGGTTCGAGTTCTAATGTGATCGGTCCTTTGCGTTTGATTTTCTGCGCAGAGGCCGACTTCGCGCGATAGTCGGAAACCGCGGCGGTCTTGATGACGACGGTAGCTTGCGGCAACAGTTTCAACACGGCATCGCGCATCTGCTCAGCAGATTCCACACGCGTGATCTCCGCCGCTCCCGGCGGCGTCAGCGCGGTCGGTCCACTCACCAGCAGCGCGCGCGCGCCCCGCCGCAAAGCGGCTTCGGCCATGGCATAGCCCATGCGCCCGCTGGAGCGGTTGGTCAGGTAGCGCGCCGGATCAATCTTTTCGCGCGTGGGCCCGGCAGTGATCAGCACGGTTTCGCCGGCGAGATCCTGCGATGCGCCCAGCGCTTCGAGCAACGCGGCAACAATGGCTTCGTTCTCGGCGAGCCGGCCGGCGCCGGTCATGCCACAGGCAAGATATCCGGATCCCGGTTCGACGATCTTCACCCCACGCTGGCGCAGGATTTCGAGATTCGCCTGCGTCGCCGGATGATTCCACATGTTGACGTTCATCGCCGGAGCAACCACGACGGGAGCGGTGGTCGCTAGATAAAGCGTGGTCAGGAAATCGCTGGCGATGCCTTGCGCGAAGTGCGCCAGAACATCAGCCGTGGCGGGAGCGACCAGCAAGGCGTCAATCGATTGCGCGACCGCAATGTGCTCGATGGCGGAGTCGATGTTCGGTGTATGCTCATCGCCGGGCGAGAACATTCCGGTGATCACTTTTTCGCCGGAAAGCGCAGCAAAGGTTAGAGGGCGGACAAATTCCTGCGCCGCGCGCGTCATCACCACTTGCACGCGAATCTCGCGGTCTTGCAGGAGGCGCACAATTTCAGCCGCCTTGTAAGCCGCGATTCCACCCGTCACTCCGAGAGCAATTTTCATAACGGTGGAAACACCGCTCTCCCGGGCAACGCGCTAAGCATCGTGCCCGAAGGCCTGATCCAGAACTTCAGCCGCCTGCTCGGCGGCGCTGCGGGTTTCAGGAATCTCCCACTTTACTTTGCCTGCACGAATTTCGTCCTGTGCAATGCGGCACGGTTTCCGGGAATTGGTTTGGACCACCGGCGGCGCTCCGGATTGCAGTTGCCGGGCTCGGCGAGCGGCCACCAGAATGTAGCGATAGTTGCTGTCGAAGCCTTCGATCAATTTCATGGGCTCTCTCCCTTTTGGGGGAAACAAGATTTTTGATTGCCGAAAGTCTGTACGCTGTGTTCTTCGCCAGCGAAGCCAAGAACTACGTCTCCTATTTTCCCACGAAATTGAACATTGCGGGGGCCAGCGGGCGTACGGGGTGGTTACGGAGGACTAACCCCGCCGGATTCGTCGGTCGGCTTGAACGAGTCCAGAATCCGCCTCAGGCGGTCACGAACATTGGCCAGGCGACAACAATCGGCCGTGGCCACAATCTTCGCTTCTTCTTCCGAGAGCGGCCGGCCCACGCGCAGCAAGCGTTCTCCGCGTACGACCGCACGCAATAGCTTGATGGAATCTTCCAGCTGATCGTTGATCAGAATGTAGTTGTATCGCGGGTAATTCTCGATTTCGCTGGTCGCCTTGTCCAGACGGTGCTGGATCACTTCGTCGGTATCTTCGCTACGCTTACGCAACCGTTCTTCCAGCGTTTTGCGGTCTGGAGGGAGAATGAAGATGCTGGTGGCATCGGGTAGTTTGTCCTGGATTTGCTTGGCGCCCTGTACATCGATATCGAGCAGCAGGTCACGGCCATGTTGCTCGGCCTCATGAAGAAAACGGCGGGCGGTGCCGTAGTAGTTTCCAAACACTTCCGCGTGTTCGAGGAATGCATCTTCCTGAATCATCTTCTCGAATTCAGCGCGTGCCACAAAATAATATTGCCGGCCGTTGACTTCACTGCCGCGTGGAGCCCGTGTGGTGTAGGAAATGGAGAACTCCAGATCACTCACCTTCTTTAGCAGTTCGTTGACCAGCGTCGATTTTCCCGAACCGGACGGCGCCGAAATGATGTAGATCAGCGGCTTGTGAGGAGAACTCATTCCAGGTTCTGCACCTGCTCGCGAGATTTTTCAATCTCCGCTTTCATGCTGAGCCCAGCCTCGGTGATTTTCAGCGCTTCTCCGGCAAGGCCGGAGGTCTTCGAAAGCAGAGTGTTGGCCTCGCGATTCATTTCCTGCAGCAGGAAGTCGAGTTTCTTTCCGACCTCGCCGTGTTCATCGAGCAAGCCCAGAAAATGCTGCACATGATTTTCCAGCCGGACGATTTCCTCCTGGATGTCGCTGCGGTCGACCAGCAGCGCTGCTTCCTGAAGCACTCTCTCGCGATCTGGACTGGCGCCCAGCAACTCCTGAAGCCGCGACTGCAGCCGTTCCAGGTAGCTGTGCAGCATCGAGCGCCGATGCTCCTGCACAATCTTGACGGCCTCGCGAAGATGCTTCATGCGCTCACGAAGTTCCTGTTCAATCCCGCGACCTTCCTGCTCCCGCATCTGATTCAGTCGATCGAGCACCTCGCCAACGGCCGCCATCACTGCCGCTTCCAGCGCCCCATCCACCGCATTGCCGGTGGAATCAAGCGCCCCGGGAATGCGCAGGATGACGTTGAGATCGGGCTCGGCGGGGACGGAAAATTCGCTGGCTGCCGCCCGAAAAGCCGCGATGTAAGCGCTTACCAGCGGACGGTTCAGCGCCAGGGTTTCGCTGCCGCCGCGCTCCAGGCTTAGCGTCACTTCGACGTGGCCACGAGCAATCTTTTCTTTGAGCAAGCGGCGCAGTTGCATCTCGATCGAGTCCGAGCCTGAGGGTAGGCGAAAATGTAGATCGAGGAATCGGTGGTTCACGGACTTCAAGGAGAGCGAGAAGGCCAGGCGGCCATTGCCTTGGGCGGTCGATCCTGACAACTGCGAACCGGGACTTCCTTCGGATTGGCTTACCAACTCACCCTTGACCTGCGCAAAACCCGTCATCGAACGAAGAGGCATAAGTAATTTTCCACTTCTGGAAGCAGACGCTAGCTCGGTCGCGCCGGCTCCAGTTTCTGCTCAAGATCAGCGAACTGCAAATCGTATAAACGCCGGTAAGTGCCCAGCTTAGTCATCAAGTCTTCATGCGCGCCAATGTCGGCGATGGCGCCGTTCTCGATGACGACAATGCGATCGGCGCGGCGCACGGTGGAGAGCCGGTGAGCGATCACAAATACCGTGCGGCCGCTCATCAGATTATGCAATGCCGATTGCACCAACGCTTCCGATTCGCTGTCGAGCGCCGACGTAGCTTCATCCAGAATCAGGATGGGAGCGTTTTTCAAGATGGCGCGGGCAATCGCGATGCGCTGCCGCTCGCCGCCGGAAAGGCGAACGCCGCGCTCGCCGATCACTTCATCGTAGCCAGCGGGCAAAGCCTTGATGAACTCATGCGCCAAAGCCGCCCGGGCCGCGGCCTCCACGTCTTTCAACGGCACATTCGGTTGACCATAGGCAATGTTGTTGCGAACCGTGTCGTTGAATAAGACGGTTTCCTGGGTCACGATTCCGACTTGCTCGCGCAACGAAGCCAGGGTTACGTCGCGCACATCGTTGCCGTCGATCAGCAATCGACCCTGCGAAGCGTCGAAGAAGCGTGGAATGAGGTGAACCAGCGTGCTCTTGCCCGAACCGCTGGATCCGACGATGGCCACGACTTCTCCCCGGCGAACTTCCAGGTTGATATTGTGCAGGACGCCGGCGTCTGCTCCGTCGCTACTGTAGGCGAAACTTATGTGATCGAACTGGACGGTCTTCGAGAAAGCGGGAAGGCGCGTGGCGCGCGGCTTTTCGCGGACGTCATCTTCGATGTCCATGAACTTAAAAATTTCGCTGGAAGCGCCGAGGGCTTGCTGAAAATTATTGTTGAACTGAGCAAACTTACGGACCGGGTTATAGAGGCTGAAGACGGCCGTGATGAAAGCGACGAAAATTCCGGGGGTCATCTCGCCGTGCTTCACCTGTTCGCGGCCCAGATTCAGCAGCAGAGCAATTCCGACCACTCCGAAAATATCCATCAACGGAGAACTGATCGCAGTCGCGGCAACAGAACGGAGGTTGGCGCGGAAGAGCCGGCGTGCCGCGCTGCGGAAGCGCGAGATCTCCCATTTCTCGCTGTTGAAGGCCTTCACGATGCGGTTGCCGGTGATGGTTTCGTGCAGGATGTTCTGGATCTCCGCCAGTTTGTCTTGACCCTGGCGCGTCGTGGTGCGCACACGAGAACCGATCTTGCGCGAAGAGTAAACAATCACGGGAACGAACAGCAACAGCACCCAAGCCAGCTTTCCGCCGAGGATCACGACCACGGCGGCTACTGAAATAAAAGTGAAAAACTGCTGTAGAAATTCCGCCAGTACGGTGGACATGGCATACTGCACTCGCTCGATGTCATTGATGATGGCGGAGAGCAGCGTTCCCGTGGTGTGTTTCGAAAAGAATGCCGCCGAGCGGCGCATGATCGCGTTGTAAAGGTCGTCGCGCAAGTCGGTGATCATGCCGAAGCCGGCGTGGTTCACGAGGTACGTGCCGGTGTAATCGCAAACTCCCTTGAGGACCGTGGAGCCGACCAGAGCAACGGCTACCATGGTCCACGCATTCGTGAAATGCGAAGGCACCAACTGTTGCAGATAGACCGGGTGGTGCGTAATCGGAATGACAAACAGTTGAATGTCTTTCGAGCCGGTCGACGGATTCAACACCCGATCAAAGATTGGACGAATGAGCAGAAACTTGAACGCATCGAGCGCTCCCACCAAAGCCATGAGCACGACGGAACACAATATATGCCACCAGTACGGAAGCGCGTAGCGAACCAGGCGTATCAGTTGGCGCATAGGGCTCCGAGCAGGCCGCGGTGGCTCACTGCTGCTGGCATAGGCATGGGATGCAAGGGGCTATTTTACTGCTCGCCTCGGGAATCCCCAAGTGGCGGCTTATGCCCCGAGCCTACTTCGGCATATCGCGATGCACAATCTTCACGCGGTATCCGGCCTTGTGCAGGCGCTTGCCCACTTCTTCCGCGATCATCACCGAACGGTGCTGGCCGCCAGTACATCCGAAGCTGATGGTGAGATAGCTCTTACCTTCGTGAATATAGTGCGGCAGAAGATAAATCAACAGATCGGAGATGCGCAGAATAAACTCCTGCGTCTGCGGAAACGACCGGATGTACTTGGCCACACTCGGATGACGCCCCGTAAGCTGCCGGAATTCCGGAACGAAATGGGGATTGGGAAGAAAGCGAACGTCGAACACCAGATCCGCTTCTTCCGGCACGCCGTGGCGAAAGCCAAAGCTTACGCAGGAAACCAGAATACCTTTTCCCGGCGCCTGCTCGCGGAAGGTTTCCGTAATGTGGGCGCGCAACTCGTGCACGTTGAACTTCGAAGTATCGATGACAATATCCGCCAACGCACGAATGGCGGCCAGGTGCCGCCGCTCAGCTTTAATGGAGGTATTTACCGGCGCGTCCGTACCTAATGGATGGGGCCGGCGGGTCTCACTGAAGCGGCGCAGCAGCACCGCATCCGAAGCTTCGAGAAAAGCGACCCTGGTAGGAATCAGGCGCCGGACCCCTTTCAGAATGCCTGGGAGTTGCTCCAACTTGGAGCCTTCGCGCACATCGACCACCAGTGCCGTGCGGCGGATCTCAGCCGACTGCAAGGCCATCTCGGCGAAGCGCGGAATCAGTTCGACAGGAAGATTATCGACGCAGTAATAACCCAGGTCCTCGAACGCTTTCAGCACGGAGGCTTTGCCGGAGCCGCTCATCCCCGTGATGATCACGAGTTCCGGAGAATGCGGGGCATCATGCGCGACGACCTTCGGCGTTTTCTTCCTTGTGCCCAGCGGTTTCTCGCGCTTCGGGGCCATCGACGATTTCCGTGGCGGCATGCACAGGATAGTAGCATCCAAGGCAGCATTCATGGGAGAAAGTCGCATTCCGATTTGTCTAAGGCGGCTCGGAAATGTAAGCTACTAGGTCGCCATGAAGAAATTTCAAGAACTCACCGAACGTGAAGTGCTGGCTCTGGCCATTACTCTGGAAGAAGAAGACGAGCGCGTGTACTCCGATTTCGCCGAAGGACTGCGGCAGGATTATCCCGCCTCCGCAGCCATGTTCGAAGGCATGCGCGAAGAGGAATCGGGACATCGCCGACGATTGATCGAACTCTACCAGCAGAAGTTTGGCGAACACATTCCGTTGATCCGCCGGCAGGACGTGCGTGGATTCGTGGAGCGTCCAGCGCTGTGGCTGATCCGGCCGATGCGCATCGACGCGGTGCGCAAGGAAGCCAGCACGATGGAAGTGGAGACGCGACGCTTTTACGAAAAAGCGTCGACCGTCACGCAAGATGCGAGCATTCGGCAACTCCTCGACGATCTTGCCAATGAAGAGCGAACCCACGAGCACCGTGCCCAGGAACTCGACGCGGAAAAGCTGCCCACCAATGTGAAGGCGGACGAAGAACGGGCCCAGCGCCGCCTCTTCGTCCTGCAGATTGTGCAGCCCGGGCTCGCGGGGCTGATGGATGGTTCGGTTTCCACGCTGGCGCCGGTCTTCGCGGCCGCATTCGCCACGCACAACTCGAACGACGCGTTCCTGGTGGGCCTCGCGGCATCCGCAGGGGCCGGCATCAGCATGGGATTTGCCGAGGCGCTCTCCGATGATGGAAGCCTGACCGGGCGCGGCCACCCGTGGGTGCGTGGATTGATCTGCGGCGCCATGACGGCGCTCGGCGGCATCGGACACACGCTGCCATTTCTGCTGAAGGACTTCCGCGTCGCGCTGTGGGCGGCAGGCATTGTGGTGCTCGTCGAACTTGGAATTATTACCTGGATCCGTCACCGCTACATGGATAGCCCGTGGGTTTCCGCGGCGCTTCAGGTGGGCTTGGGCGGAGTGCTCGTATTCATCACCGGCGCGCTGATCGGAAATTCGTAAGCCGTTACAGGATGGGTCTTGGGTCATAGACCTAAGACCTAGCACCTAACACCCATGACCTGAGACCCTCGTCTGACCTGAGACTACCTCAGGGCCTTGTGTCGAGCGGGTGCTGGCTCTTTTCATAGAACTCATTTTGCAGCTTGAGGCTCGCGACGTCAGCTTTCACGGCGCGGATTGTCTTCACCAAAGTATCGATCCACCAATCCATTTGAAATTTTCCCAGCTCTTGGGTCGCGGCGGCGCCGTCGCCGGAATAGTGGTTGGGAAAACGCGCGTACCACCAGATGCCGGTATAGACATCTTCGGGGAGATTCTGACGATGCTGGTCGGCGCCGGACTCGCTCGGGGCGCGCGATCATCATCTTTGAGGTTTCGCTCTCGCCGGCGTGCATGTCGATGGTGGTCTTCTTTGCTGGTCCGCCCGACGATGGCGTGCGCTCATCGAAAACGTAGACCACGTAGTCGTGCGGCTTATCGAGTTGCGTTTGGGCGAAGTAGGGGAGGAGATGCTCGTTGCCACCGTGTCCATTCACGATGAGTACTCTCTTGCAGCCGTTGCGGGCCATCTCGTCGGTGGTTTCCTGCAGAAGAGCGAGTTGCATTTCGCGGCTGTACGCCATGGTTCCGGGCTCGTGGCGGGCTTCAGCGATCTGGCCGAAATAATATTCCGGAAAGACAATGGCGTATTCCCGCTCGGCGGCGTGCAGAGCCGCGTAACGGACGTCCAGCAGATCCGTGCCCAGCGGCAGATGCGCCCCATGCTTCTCCAGGATGCCGAAGGGAAGCAGACAGGTTCCCTGCGAACGGTGAATGCCTTCGCGAAAATCGGCAGCGGTGAGTTCTTCCCAGTGCACGGAAAGTTTCGCTGGGGGTGGGACGGCTTGTGCCGGCGCGAGGTAGGAAGCAATCAGAATTGTTAGCAGGATGGAAGAGATGGTGAGGCGCATGCGAGTCGTCATCGGTAAATTCTCCCGGCGGCGAATTTTAGCACGCGGAATGCCTCTATTGAAACGTATCAATAGACGGAAAACGCATGGGCCGGACGGATGGTCCGGCCCAGATCAGAAAAGCTCTTCCGCTTCTATTTCAGGAAGATTTCTTCCAGCAGCTCCGAGCTGATGATCTCCCGGATTTCCGCCCGTTTCTCATTAAGCTGCTGCGCCGGGGCCTTGCCCCCCAGGATCTTGTCGCGAACCGCCTCGCCCTTCGCCGTCAGGCCATCCAGGGCAGCGTGGTTCTTATATTCGACAGCAATGCAGATGTCCCAATCCTCTGGGTTGTTTTTTGTCTCCTTGAGGAAGACCTTGTAGTCGATGATAGAACCCTGCTTCTTACTCTCTTCGTAGACTGCCTTGGTCGACTGACGCAGGCTGGTGAGATAGTCATCCATGTGCGTGGGTTTCACGCGGATCAACGTTACGCGCCAGATGGGACCTTCGGTGTAGTGCTCCTGCGCGAACAATGCGGGCGCCAGCAACAACGCGAACACGACAACTCCGTAGAACTTTTTCATAGGCATCTCCTGTTTTGGGTGAACTTACGGCGGGAGGATGATACGCTCACACGCAGAAATGAGAAAGCGCCCCAGCCTTTTGCCTGGCTCGGAAGATTGGTCGGATTCTTCCTGTGTCGCTTAGTTCTCTTCCTGAGGCTTCATCTTTCCGCAGCGAAGGTAACGGTTGTGCCAGCCGAGCGACTCGCCCAGCAGGTGCGGCGTGTGCTTGCCGTACGACAGCCGCTCGGCTCGGTTGAGATAGTCGAGGAGCAGGGGTTTGTAATCCGGATTGGAGCATTTTTCGATGATCAGGTGCGCCCGCTGACGTGGCGACAGCCCGCGCAAATCGGCCAGTCCGTGCTCGGTGACGATGACCTGCACGTCGTGCTCAGTGTGGTCCACGTGTGAGACCATCGGAACGATGGTCGAAATGGTGCCATGCTGCGCTGTAGACGGAGCCATGAAGATGGAGAGATATCCGTTGCGGGCGAAGTCGCCGGAACCGCCAATACCGTTCTGGATGCGCGATCCCATGACATGGGTGGAATTGACGTTGCCGTAAATGTCGGCTTCGATCATGCCGTTCATGGCGATCACGCCGAGCCGGCGAATGATTTCCGGATGATTGGAAATCTCCTGCGGCCGCAAGACGATGCGCTTGCGGTAGCTGGCCATGTCGGCATTCACTTCGGTCAGCATTTCAGGGCTAAGCGAGAATGCGGTCGCTGAGGCCGACGTTACTTTGCCGGACTTCAACAGACGAATCATGCCGTCTTGAATCACTTCGGTATAGGAAGTGAGTCCTTCGAACGGACCTTCCTCGAGTCCAAATAAAACCGCATTGGCAATGTTGCCGACGCCGGATTGCAAGGGCAGAAGATTCGCGGGCATGCGGCCTTTCTGCACCTCCCAATTCAAGAATTCAAGAATGTGTCCGGCGATAAGCTTGGAAGCAGCATCGGGCGGTTTGAAGGCGCTGTTGCGGTCGGGAGAATCGGTGAGCACGATGGCGACGACCTTCTCCGCGGGAACTTCGAGGTATGGCGTACCAATGCGCTGGCCAGGACTCACCAGTGGAATCGGACCACGATTCGGCGGCGGCTGGAGACCGTAGTAGATATCGTGCATGCCTTCGAGCGCGGCGGGTTGCCATGAGTTGACTTCGAGAATCACGCGCTCGGCTTGATCGATCCAGGTCTTATTGTTGCCGATCGAGGAACTCGGGACCAGCCGTCCGTCCTCGAGCACAGCGGTGACTTCGATCAGCGCGACGTTGAGCTTGCCTAGGAATCCGTACTCGACGAACTGGGCAACGTGGCTGAGATGGATATCCATGTAATCCATTTCGCCGGCATTGATGCGCTTGCGGGTTTCCGGATCGGACTGATACGGCAGGCGCAGGTGGATGCCTCCGGCCATGGCGAGCGCGCCGTCCAGTTCAGGACCAGTGGACGCTCCGGTGAAGACGCTGACCTGAAACTTCTGGCCGTGGAAGTGGGCGTCCGCAATGCGGTGCGCCAGGTCGATGGGAACGACCTTGGGATAGCCAGACCCGGTGAAGCCGCTCATGCCAATCTGGTCGCCGGACTTGATGAGAGCGGCAGCTTCTTCGGCGCTCATGATCTTCTGCGCCAGAGCGGAATTCAAAACTCGTGTGGTGGTTGGAGAAACAACAGTAGCCATGCGCTAAGCCCTTCGACGGAGAATGACTTAATTACCCTTTTACTGTACGGAGGCCGCTTCCGCCCGTCTGTGAGCTACGTCACGTGGTGGGGAAATCCCAGGTTTTGCAGCACCGGTCCTGGAAGCCACGCATTGCCCGTTACGCCCTGCGCCGTACAACGCGTGCTAAACTTTCGCCTCGATCGATCTCAGGGGGCTTCATGTTCCGACGGATGCTGGTGGGGATGGCTTCGCTCGCGTTGTTAATTGCGGCCGCAGCTGCGCAAAGTCCTGATATTGCTGAACCGGGGTCGGTTGAGGCAATCGCCGCGGCTACGACCGATCCGCATTATGTCTCGCCGTGGGTGGCGTATGTTCCCCAATCGAGTACGGTTCCGTCGCCGGAGAAATTTCTGGGGCGAATCATGGGCGCTCCGGGTGAATTGCTGGGAACGGAGAAGGCATACGCCTACGCTCGCGCATTGGCTGCTGCCAGCCCCCGGGTTCACGTGTTCACCATTGGACATAGCGAAGAAGGTCGCGAAATTCTCATGCTCGCCATCGCGGACGAGAACGGCATCCGCGATCTCGATCGCCTGAAAGAAGCGACGGCAGCCTTGGCCGATCCTCGGCGCACGGATCCGGCGGCGGCGGACAAATTGATCGCGACTGCGCGTCCTATTTATTACTTCAACGCGGCACTGCATTCCGATGAGACCGGCTCGACCGAAGCGATGCTCGAACTGGCGTACCGGCTGGCGGTTTCAGAACAGCCGATGATCCAGCGCATTCGAGAGCGCATGATCGTGCTGATCAATCCGATTTCGAATCCCGATGGCCGCGACAAAATGGTGGACTGGTTCTATCGATACCTCAAAGGCAAGACGGACCGCAACACCTTGCCTCGCCAATCGCCACCATATTGGTCGAAGTACACCTTTGTCGACATCAATCGCGACACGCATCAGCAGACGCACGAGACCACGAAAGCCGTGCACCGCATGTTTCATGAGTGGCATCCCACGGTGGTGCACGATCTGCATGAAGGCACGCCGCTGATGATGACGTGGAACGGCACCGGGCCTTACAACCCGAACATCGATCCCATTACTTATACGGAATTTCTGGAACTCAGCTTTCACGAAGTCGAGGCCATGACGGCGATGGGCATGCCGGGAGTTTCGACGTGGAACTTTGGCGAGGCGTTCGCGCACCTCTATCTCGATTCCGTGGCGATGAATCACAACAGCATCGGACGCGGCTACGAAACATTCGGCAACGGCAGTGCTGAGACAGAGAAGCGCGTGGTTTCGGCGTCGTCGGCAGCAACGGAGTGGTACCGTCCTCTGCCCGCGGCGCGCGAGGTGACTTGGTCGGCCCGCGACAATCTCAACTACCAGGAGACCGGTGCGTTGGCGGCGCTGGATGACACTGCCGGCCAATCCAAGGAAATGCTGCACAACTTTTATAAGAAGGGATGGGATTCGTGGCAGAAGGGACTGACGCAGCCGCCTTATGCGTTTTTGATTCCGCAAGATCAGGGAGATCCGGAGCGGGTGGCGCAACTGGTGGGGCGGTTGATGAGCCAGCACATCGAAGTGGCGCGGGCGCAGAATTCGATTCAGCTAAAGGATGGAAGCTTTCCTGCGGGAACTTACGTAGTTCGACTCGATCAGCCTTACCGCAACTACGCAGTGGATTTGCTGACACCTCAACATTATCCGAAAGATGGAGAGGCGCCATACGATGATGTCTCGTGGGAACTTCCTGCGCACTATCACCTGCAGACGATTCCAACGGCTGATGCGTCGATCCGCGAGGCTGCATTGACACGGCTGACCGATGTGCCGCATGTGGATGGGCATGTGAGTGGCGCGGGAACGGTTTATGTGCTGAAGGATACGGGACAGGAATCTTTCTTCGCGGCCCGCTATCGTTTGGCGAATTTTGAAATTGAAATCGCCGAGCGTGAGTTCGAGGCGGGTGGCGCGAAGTTTCCCGCGGGATCATGGATATTTCCAGATCAGCGTGGTTTGCACGATGCAATTGCGTCGGTCGCGCAAGAACTGGGACTCGACTTCACTCAGGTTTCCACGCAACCCGAGGTGCCGCATCACGCGGCCAAGGCTCCGCGCATTGGGCTGTGGGTGCCGTGGGCCGACACCGATTCCATTGGCTGGATTCGCTACTCGCTCGATCAGCGCAAGGTTCCATATACGTATTTGCGGGACGAAGATATTCGCGCGGGAAATTTGCGCTCGCGCATCGACGTGCTGCTCTATGGACACGTGGATCTGGAACTGGCAGAGCAGATTGAAGGCCTGCCGAAGATGTGGTCACCGATGCCTTTCAAAAAGACGGCGCAGACGCCGAGCTTTGGAACGCCCGCAGAGTCGGATGACATCACGGGAGGGATCGGCTATGAGGGGCTGGGGCAGATTCAGCGCTTCATCGAAGATGGCGGGCTGATGGTAACGCTGGGCAGCGGCAGCATGCTGGCGCTGGAAGGCGGCCTGGTGCGCTTTGTGCGACGGTCCTCGGGCGGCGTGCCGCGAAGCACGGCGGGCGGCGGCGGGGCATCGTCCGCTGCATCGCAGCACGCGGCGACAAGGACGCCGGGAGCGCATGTGCGGGTGACGTTCGACCGCGCGGATCATCCCATTGCCTATGGATATCCGGCGCACACTTATGTCTTCCGGCAGAATTTTCCTCTCTACGACACTCCGCGGCGGTGGATGCGTATGGCCTACTGCACCACGTGTTTAGATGGTCCCGAGGATCGCAGCGGCGTGGTAATGGAGTGGGGCGACAGCGACGGGCAGCCGTTCGTGGTGAGCGGGCAGGCGTGGGGAGAAGAGAATCTGATTGGGCGGCCGGCGATTTTGGACATGCCGGTTGGGAAGGGACATGTCGTGTCGTACAACTTCAACCCCATGCACCGCGATTTGAACCGCGGAGATCAACGGCTGTTGTGGAACGCGATTCTGAATTGGCAGGCGATTGTTGCGGGGCAGACAAAGGCTCAGGAGAACGCGGCGCCCGTGCCTGAGCCGGATGAATAGAAGTATCCGGCTGAGGGCATGGCTAGGCAATCAGAGTCAAAAGTCAAAAGCAGCGGACAAGAGTGTCCGCTCCACACGAGCCGTTATGGGGCTTCGATGAGCTCCATTTTGCCGTCTCGCGTGCGGTGCAGGATCATGACTTTGCCTTTGGGATCGCGGAAGACGAAGACGTCGCGGTCGCGAAAGTGGGCTTCTTTGATGGCTTCTTCCAGGGTCATGGGGCGCATGGAGACGGCTTCGTCGGAGCGCACCAGGTGAACTTCGGTGGTTCTGGCCACGGGAGGATAGCGGTGCACCGCGACCGGGACGGCGGTCTTTTCAGTCAGGCCGACTTTGGTCTGGGCCTCGACCCCATCCGCGGGCGTCGAATGGCCGTTCCACTTCTTCACTTCTTCGCTCTTGCGGGCAGAGCGCTTCTTCGACTGCCACTTGGTTTTATATTTCACGGCCTGCTTTTCCAGGTGGTCGAGGGCTCCACTGACCGCGATCATCATGTCCTTGGCCTGAGCCAAACCGACCAGCGGGCCATTGCGCGGGTTGATGGTGATTTCGGCTTTATGACGGTGTTTTTCAACGGCTAGGATGGCTTTGGCTTCGAAGCGGTCGCCTAAGATTTTACGGATTTTTCCGAGGCCGGTTTCAACTTCTGTGCGGATGGCGGGAGTTACTTCGTAGTGTCTTCCGGTGTATTCCACGTTCATGAGCGCCCCTCCTTAGATTCTTAATCGAGGAAAATCGGCACTGCATTCAAGTAAAAGCTCAGAAGTCAGAATGCAGAAGTTATGTTGGATACTGGCATCTGACATTTAGCCACTTCAGGTTCTTGTTACTTCTGCATTTCGACTTCACACTTCTGCATTCTCCATCATCTCCCTTCCCGCACCCGGCGCTGGTGTGTGCTCGGGATGCGCATGTCTTCACGGTATTTAGCCACGGTGCGGCGAGTGACCTGGATGCCCTGCGACTGCAAAATTCGGGTGAGCTGTTCGTCGGTCAGCGGACGCGCCGGATCTTCTTCGTCGATTAATTTTTTGACGCGGCGCTTCAGGATGAGCAACGAAGTATTGCCGCCCTCGGGGCCCTGCACACTTTCGCTGAAGAAGTAGCGCAACTCGAAGACGCCCTGCGGCGTGTGCGCGTACTTACTGGCCACGGCGCGGCTCACGGTGGAAGGATGCACGCCGATTTCTTCGGCGACCTCCTTGATCATCATGGGCTTCAGTTGGTCGATACCTTTTTCCAGAAAATCCTGCTGGCGGGCAACGATGCAATAGCAGACTTTGGTGATGGTCTGCTTGCGCTGCTCGATATTCTTGATGAGCTGGATGGCGCTCTTGTAGCGCTCCTTCACGTAGTCGCGAGTGTTCTTGTCGTTGGTGTCGCGGGTCACCAGTTTTTTGTAGGCGGGATTGAGGCGAAGCTGCGGCAGGTCATCGTCGTTCATGAGGACCAGCCACTCGTCGCCGTGCTTGACGAAGGCTACGTCGGGCTCGATGAGACGCGCCGTGATCTTGTTGTATTGCAGGCCAGGACGCGGATCGAGCGTGCGGATGTAGTCGAGGGCCTGCTGGACAGCCTCGGCGGGGCGTCCGATGGCTTTGCCGATTTCCTTGTGCTGCTTGTTCTGCACCAGGCGCAGATGCTGGTCGACGATGGCGATGGCGTCCTGCAAAACCTGCGCGGTCCCGTTGCCGTTTTTCTCTCCGTTCTTATGGTGCGTGAGCTGTTGCTGGTGGTAGCGCAACTGGCGGAGCAGGCATTCGCGAAGATCGCGGCAGCCTACGCCGGGAGGATCAAGTTGGCGAACCACTTCCAGAGCCTCGTGAAGATCGTCCACCGTGAAGTTCGCGGTCTGGACCGGCCGCGGCGCGGGTTGAGGAGCAGGCGCGGGCTCGGGTGCGGACGCGACCGCGGCAGCTCCGTTTCCGTTCGAAGAGTTGAACGAACTTTCCGGCGGAGCGGTGGGGCGAAGTTCAAAAGCCGCAGAGGAAAAGTTTTCGCCGCGGGTATTGGCGCTGGAAAAATCCGACGGGCTCAAGTCCGAAAGCATGGACTCGTTTTGATCGATAACACCAAACGCAGCGCCGCTATTTTCTTCCGCCAAGGTTGCTTCGGCGGAGGTGGTTTCGTCCGCGGCAGCTTCATCCAAGCCCAGAGCCTGCGCCTCAATGACAATGTTTCTGGCTGCTTCGGCGTCGGCTTCGGGCGAAGCAGGCGGGGCCACGCCCAGCATTTCCTCGTCGCTCGCGATCAGGTAGCCGTCTTCGTTGAGGTTGCCGATGATCTGCTCAGCGGCCTCGCGAACCTCGGGCCGCAGGCTCAAGGCTCCGATTTGCCAGGCCAGGTGGTCGGTCAGAGTCGTGGGCTTGGAGAGGAAATTCTCGAACGACGGGCGTTCGATCTCTTCCATCTCGCCGCGGGTGCGGTAGCCGGGATCGAGATAATCCTGAAAGAAGGATCCGAAGTCGATCTCTTCGAACGGATCTTTCTTTTCGACCGCGGTGATGGGATTTTCTTCGGTGGAAGTCTTAGTGGTGGCGCGGTCGAGGTCTTCTTCCTTACGGCCGACCTCATCAATCAACGGAACTGAATCTTCGAGCTCTTCGAGAACCGGATTCTCCACCATCTCGGAGTTGATCATGTCCTTGAGCTCAAGCTTGTTGAGCGCGAGGACGGAAACCATCTGCACCAGGCCCGGGGTGAGGATCTGGCGCTGGGATAGTTTGACGCTTAATTTGTGCTGAAGTAAGACCATGTTTCAAAACTTCAAGGTTTCAAGGTTTCCAAGATCCAAGGTTTTGGAGATTTTGCATTGAAACCTTGAAACTTTGCCACGTTGAAACGTCACACCAAGGAGAAACTTTCTCCCAAGTACACCCTTCTCACTTCCGGATCGCTGGCCAACTGTTCGGGCTGGCCGTGACGGAAGATTCTGCCGTCGTCGATGATGTAGGCGCGATCCGTCACCGTAAGCGTCTCGCGTACGTTGTGGTCAGTGATGAGTACTCCGATGCCGCTGGCCCGCAGACCGCTAATGATTTTTTGCAGGTCGAGAACGGCGATGGGATCGATCCCGGAAAAAGGTTCGTCGAGCAAAATGAAGGTTGGATTGATGCACAAGCAGCGGGCGATTTCCACGCGGCGACGCTCGCCGCCGGAGAGGGCGTAGCCCCGATTATGCCGTATGTGCTCCAAGCCAAGTTCATCGATAAATTTCTCCATCTTCTCGCGGCGCTCGTGCCAGGACATAGGCTGCGCCTCCAGCACCGCGAGGATGTTCTCCTCAACCGTGAGTTTGCGAAACACCGAAGCTTCTTGTGGGAGATAGCTGATGCCGTACTGGCGCGCCCGCAAGTACATGGGAACGTCAGTGATGTCCTGACCGTCGTACAACACCCGGCCAGTATCAGGGGGGATCAGGCCAACGATGGCGTAAAAAGTTGTAGTCTTCCCTGCGCCGTTAGGGCCTAATAAACCAACAACTTCACCCTGCTCGACACGCAGGCTGACACCATTTACAACGCGCCGGCCGCGGTACGATTTGCCAATTTCATCCGTGGCTAGGGTACGCATTTAGCTTGCCATTCACTTGGCCACTCGCGTTTGAGTTACCACAGGAGTACTTGCTTCGCCTTCTACGAGCACCCTATCATCGGCCCTAAAGAAAGTCAACGAAACCCCGGTAATCTTGCCACGTTCGGCATCAAAAATGCTAGGCAGTCCGCCCGTAAGGACAAACTTATCATCTGAGGACGTATAAACCAAGTTCTGGCCGTCGGCGTGGCGACCAGGCTGTTGAATCATGACGTGGCCTTGAGCGACCATCCGATCCAGCCGGCCTGGGCCAGTAACTGATTGAGAGTTCGAGCTTTGGCTTCTAGCCATGAGATAGACATCCATCTCGTCGGCCGTAGCTTGAAAATCAGTGCCACGGGCGGTGACGCCGCCATCGTAGTGAGCTCGGCGGTCGGTATCGGCGTACGTGAGCCGGGCTGAAGTGATGGTGATGGGGCTGGCTTCGTCAAGATTTTCTGTAGATTTCGAATTCGCTTTGTGCTTGTCTTTGACTGGGGTCCACTTGGGCGTGGATTCGGCCGACTTTTGATCCGGCTGAGCCAGTTTCTCCTGAACAAGGACGGTAGAGACCGGATGGGCAGCCGTTCCTTGAGCGACCAGGGAGCGGTGGTCGCGGTCAAACTGGATGGAGGGAGCTTCAATCAGGTTGGCGTCTTGCCAGAGGCGGGCGTTGCCCTCATACAGGGCAATCGACGGAGAGTTGTGCGCCGTCATAGTAGCTGCGGTCACGTGGATCGGCGAAGAAGACGCGAGCAGGGCGCCGTTCGGTTGCTCCTTGAGATCGTTGTAGGTGCTTTTAACATTTCCCTGGGCGATGGCGTCATCGGTGGCGCGATTGATGCGAATGGTATTGGCGGTCGTCATCATGCCGCCATCGGATACGCGGGGACTGCCGGTGAGCAGCAGAATTCGGTCCGCGGGAGTGTAGAGGGCTCTGTCGGCCCAGGCTTGCGTGCGTTTTTCCGGCGGCTGCCCGTCCGTATAGGCCACGCTTCCCTGCTGAACAATGGATGCAATCCCGCCCTCGGGAAGAAAGGCGGCGTCGAGCGTCTGGCTAGTGCTGACGCGGTCAGGTAGGCCCGGCGCGAGGTTGACGATCTTGGCATCGGGCGCTCCGTGCATCGAAGTCAATTTGCTCTTGCCATCGGGAGTGGCGGCAAACTTTGCTTCGAAACGGCCAGCGGTGATCACGGTGCGCTGAACTTGCCCGCTGGCAGCGCTGGCGGATTGCGCAGGCGAAATCGTGATCTCAGCGGCGCCCGAAGTTTGGGCGCGGTCAAGGCGGCGTCCATCGGCAACGAAGAAGTCGATGACCGGCGCCGTTAGATCGAAGTCCTGCGGCGCGGAGGCATCTGCCGTGGTGGCATTGGTGCCGGGGGAATGCTGCGCCAGATGAACCCCCTCGGCGGCGTGAACTTTCTGAAGATCATTCTGGCCATGGAACAGTTGGCCGCGGAAATCGAGGATCACGAGTCCGGCGTCGCCTTGCATAGGTTGAGATCCGGCGCGCTCGAGGTGAACATTGCCGGTCAGCGTGGCCCTGCGTAGCAGGTTGTCCTTTCCCGTGAGTTGAAGTTCGGCCCGATCGGCACGGGCGCGCATGGGATCAGCGTCTGGCACTGCCGACTCCGCATTCACGTTGCCGGTCGCTAAGACGCGCTGTACCTCATTCTCCGGGCCAAGAAAAAATGTGGCTGCATCCGACTGCACCGTTCCGGTATCACGCTTCATCAGCGGATGGTCGAGCACGATTTCCCGTGGCTCGCGGGTGATGGTGCCATGGGTGGCAAGAATAGTGGCGGCATTCTCTCCGCTAATGCTCACATGAATCTGCGAGGCCAGAGTCAGCGTCGCAATTTTGGCGGCATAGCGAACGCCCACGGCCCAGCCGGTGGCTTGCGGAGTGCTGAAATCGACGCGCGAATCGGTGGAGGCGTTCCCGGTGTCGCGGTTGAAAACCAGGTCGCTGGTCTTGAGATGAATGGGATTCCTGAGTTCCTTCGGAGCAGCCTGGTCGGGCGCGCTCACGCCGCCGGGGTTAGCCTGCAGATCAATCTGCACTTCGCCATGGGCAGTAACGTTGCCGGATTTCGGATCGAAGGTGAAATTATCACCGTAGATCTGGTCGAAGCGCGACGTGTCGCGGCCGTAGAGAATGATGGTGACATCCCGCAGATCGGCGCGGCCGTTGAGCTTGAATTCCTTCACGCTTTTAGCGCGGATAGTAAAGACCGTGCGTCCGGCTTCGGATTTCGAAAACTGAAAACCGCTGGCCGTTTGCTTGATGTCGTAGGAGATCTTCCCGGGAAATCCTTTGAGGATGCTGTGCTGGCGCAAGCGGGCATAGAAATACATGCCAGCAACCACCGCGATAAACAGCACGGTGCTGACAGCCAGCCAGCGTCGTAGGCGGTAGACCCGGAGCGGCATCGCAAGTCCAGTCTAATGCAAGCGACTGGGATCAAAACGGATGCCCCGTCCTTGTCCCGCGTTCTTTGCGGGACAGAGCCTGCCCTGAGCGGAGTCGAAGGGGCGGGGACTTTGACCTCCCAGCCACAGTTCCCGTCTCGGTAAAGATCGAGTGGACAGCACGAGAACGAAATCAACTTGGGTTCACTGTGCAGGTGGTGAGGCAAGATCAAGATCCCCACCCTGTCTCTGCAAAAGACGCAGAGACAAGGGAGGGGCACCCGTGATCTACACTTGTGTGACGATGACTCTGGAAACGCCGCCACTTCTGGACCTGCAGCACATCCGCGTGATGCGCGGGCAGAAAATCGCGCTCGATGACTTTAGCCTCCGCATCCGTGCCGATGAACACATCGCGATCCTCGGACCGAACGGCTGCGGCAAGTCCACGCTGATCAAGACGATTACGCGCGAATGCTATCCGGTGGTGCAGGAAAACTCGTCGATGGCGATCCTGGGGCAGGAACGCTGGGACGTGTTTGATCTGCGCACGCTTCTCGGCGTCGTTTCGAACGATTTGATGCTCTCCTGTACCGGAGACGCGAGCGGACGCGATGTCGTGCTGTCGGGATTCTTCAGCAGCATCAGAATCTTCCCTCACCATACAGTCGATCCCAGGCACCGGGAGTTGGCCGACGCCGCGCTGGCGCAGCTGAAAGTTTCCTATCTGGCCGACCGGCCAGTTTGTGAGATGTCTTCCGGAGAAGCGCGGCGCGTGCTGATCGCGCGGGCCCTGGTACACAATCCTCGGGCACTGTTGTTCGATGAGCCATGCAACTCTCTCGATCTCGCAGCCCAGCAAAGTGTTCGGCAAACCATGCGAGCGTTGGCGAACTCCGGAATCGGAATTGTTCTGGTCACTCACGAACTGGGCGACATCATTCCGGAGATCGAGCGCGTCGTCCTGATGAGCCGGGGACATATTGTGGCCGATGGACCGAAAGAAAAAATTCTGCAAGCGGAGCGACTGGCGTTTGTGTTTGGAGTTCCAGTGGAGATCGCGCGGCGCGATGGTTCTTACCAGATGTGGTGAGGGCTGGACCTTTTAATCCGTGATGGGACTAGCGAAAGTCAGATTCTTCCTGGTTTCTTCCGAGGCTTTCTTTTCACTTTTGAAATCGCGCAGGGTGAGTTCCAGTCCGCCGAAATCGGGGTGGTCGTTGTGGCCGATGGTGAAGGCGATGTCGATGGCGTCGCCAGCGAGCAGCGGGGATTGCTGCAGACGCTCTGCCATGTTCCAGCCGAGAGCGTCGAAAACAGTTCTCAGTTGAGCGCTCTCATTTGATTTCAGCTTCAGCTTGATGTGCTTGTCCTTCAGGATTTTCGGTGGCGCGATTAACTGGACGTTGCGTGCCGTGAATGCCGGCTCGTGATTTCCTGTTCCATAGGGTTCCAGCAGACTTAGCATCTGGAAAAGCGCGGGGGTGACTTCACTGAGATCCAGTTCCGCTTCGACATCGAGCACCGGATCGAAATCGGCTGTGGTCAGGCGCGTGCGGGCGAAGGCATCCACCTCGGCTCGCAGTTGCGCAACGTTGGCCGAGGGCATGGCAAAGCCGCAGGCGTGGGAGTGTCCGCCGTAGCGGGTGAAAAGACGGCTGCTGAATTCGACGGCTTCGAGGAGATGGAAGGGGCGAATGGATCGGCCGGAGCCGAAGGCTTCTTCACCATCGCTCGAAATCACAATCGCGGGCCGGTGGTAGCGCTCGACGATGCGCGTGGCGGCGATGCCGATGACGCCGCGGTGCCAGCCTTCGCCATCCACCACGATGCAGTACGCCTCGCAGAGCGCCGGGTCGCCGGCGATGCGCTCTTCGATCGACAGCAGAATGCGGCGCTCTTCCTCCTGACGCTCGGCATTCAGGCGATCGAGTTTGCCAGCCAGCAACCGGGCGCGATCTGCATCTTTCACGCTGAATAATTCAATCACATCGCGAGCAACGTCCATGCGTCCGGCGGCATTGATGCGCGGGGCGATGCGGAATGCGACTTCGGTGGAGTTGGGAGGACGCTTGGTAGAAATCTGCGCGACCTCGAGCAGCGCTTTCAGGCCGGGATTCACAGCGCGGCGCAGAGCATCGAGGCCAAGGCTGGCGAAGACACGGTTCTCGCCCGTCAGCGGGACCGCGTCGGCGATGGTCGCGATGGCAACAACTTTCATGAACGACCGCACGAGGCGCGCATGATCTTTTTCCGGCAGCCGGCGCTGCATTAATCCTTGCGCGACTTTGAAGGCAACGCCCGCGCCGCAGAGTTGCTTGTAGGGATACTCGCATCCCGCCTGATTGGGATTGACGACGGCGCAGGCGTTAGGCACGCCATCCGGGCCGGGCAGGTGATGGTCGGTGACGATGAGATCGACGCCGAGGCGATGCGCCGTTTCCGCGGGAGCGAAAGCGCGAATGCCCATATCGACGCTGATGATCAGTCGAATGCCGGCGGCCGCGGCGCGCTCGATCACGTCATCGCGCATGTCATAGCCTTCGCGAATTCGATGCGGAACGTGAAATTCGGCGGTGCCGCCGCAGAGTTCGATGGCGGTCTTCAGAATGATGACGGCCATGGTGCCGTCGACGTCGTAATCGCCGTAGATCAGGATGGGATCTTCGCGTTCGATGGCGGCGTCGAGGCGATCGACAGCGCATCGCAGGCCGGTCATCTGCTCGGGCGAATGAAGATGATCAATGGAAGGCGTGAGAAAACGCGCGGCGGACTCGGGATCGGTCAAGCCACGGCGGATCAGCAGGCGCGCCAGCGTTTGAGCGGCATTGGTGCGTTGGGAACCGTTTGCATTTCGACCGCGGTTAAAGGGAAGTTGAGGAAGATCGCCAAGAGCGGCGGCGAGTACCTGCACCTGCGCTGGATCTGCCGCAGCCAGTTCCCAGCGGGCGTTTCCTCGCACGGTTAGGTCTCGTCGTCCTGATCCGGTTCGTCGATGGGGATGCCGCCGAAATCTTCCGACATTTCCAGCAAGCGCTGGTAGCGCTCATACCAGTCGGTGCTCACCTCGCAGAGAAACATCGATCCCTGATAGGCCCAGCCGAGCTGCAGAAATCCGATCTTGCCGGTGTGGGCGCGCAGCCAGCGTGCGTCTTCTACATCGTCGCCGTCAGAGAATTCGGAGTGCGAAAGCCGCTGCACCAGTTCGTCCAGTTCCTCGCGCTCCAGCTTCCAGGAGTGCATGGTGAGGAATGGAGCGCCCGCGCTCTTGGCCAGTTCGACAAAATCCTTCCAGGCGTCGGGATTGTCCCCGGTCTCCCACATGACGCACTGCACCTCCTCGTAGTCCACGTAGCCGTGAAAGCGGCTCATGCCATGGCCTTCGATGAAGGCAATCATGTCGTCTTTAATGATGGTCAGATCGTCTGGGGTGGGTGACATGGTAATTCGGCTTACAACGTCTATTGTAAGCTGTCGGTCGGGGAAGGTGCCAGCGGCGAGGCTTGACTGCAAAGAAACGCCGCGCGAAGAAACGGCTATGCGCTCTTCCCGAGTTCTCTCCACTTCTCATCTGCCAGGACCACGGAGGTCTCAATCTGGCGTTCGGGGATGGTCCAGTACTTCTTGAGCAGCCGATCTTTCTCCCGGGGACTCACCATTTGAAAGCCATGCTTTTCGTAGAAGCGGATCGCCCAGGCCGCATCCGCCCAGGTGCCGATCAGCACCGGGCCTCCTGTCAGCCCCCGCAAATGAAATAGCAGTTGCCCTCCGATTCCCTGCTTCTGGTTGCCGGTACGAACATAGGCGTGGCGGATTAGTGTCACGTCCTGGACGTCTTGAATGCCCATTACGCCTGCGAGTTCTCCGGCCTCCTCGCAACCCCAGAACACAACGCCGTCATCGATTTCGTGTCGCAACTTCTCACGAGACATGTACGGTTCTGTCCAGCGATCCGCCGGGATAGTTCCTTTATAAGCCTGCGCACCGTCGTTGATGATGGTCCAGATCAGATCAAAATCGCGATCGTCACAGCGGCGAATCATGAATTACGCAGCCTCCCGGCCCGAGCATGCCGTGTTACACTCTATGGTTCATAAACAAACCCCTGCTAACACAGGACATTCTATCCGCACATGCTTCTTTCCAAGGAATATGTGGGCTACCTGGCCCGCGAAGTGACCAAGAAATTGATCGCCGGCAAGGCGATCGAAACCACCGTCGTGCCCAAGGTGACGGAGCGCGTGCACGCGGCTCTGCTCGAGGAGCTCACGCTGGAGGACCGCATTAACGATGAGGTGCGGGTCATCCTCGAAGCCTACTCGGAAGAAATGAACAAGACCGGGGCCAACTACCAGGAGATGTTTCGCAAGGTGAAGACCGAACTGGTGCGCAAGTACAAGGCGGTGCTGTGAGACTGAGCCGCGATAAAGTGAACGTGCTGGCCCGGGCCGTCGCCGACGCCCTGAAAACGATGGACGAGGTGGATTTCATCGAAGACCCTAACACCATCCGGCAGCAAACCCGCACGATTCTCGAAGACCTTCTCAATCAGGAAGCCAGAATCGATCAGGCCGCCCGGCTGAAGATCGAGAGCCAGAAGCGTACCATCCTCGAAGGCTCGCAGGAATGGGACATTCTCTACCGCAAATACTACAACGAAGAAGTGAAAAAGCTGGGCATGTAGTCGCGCCAAGCGCGACTCCGGCTTGGTAACTTACACCCGAATGGACGTTCGTAATTTGCAAGCGTATTCCCGTCGTAGTGAAATCAGTTTGCCCGCCACTTCACACTAGGCAACTTCGGTCCATCCCGGACAGAAGCACGCCTCCGCGAACCCTCAACTCTGGCCAGCTGGAAGAAGTTGGAGCAGTCATGTCTGGGCTCAGAGCGACCATTCTCTGCATTGACGACCACCTCAACGGACTCATCGGCCGAAAGATGCTGCTCGAAAACAACGGCTACCAAGTCCTGGAAGCGACCGGCGGCGACGAAGGCCTGAAGCTATTCGCCTCGCACCGGGTAGACGCCGTGGTTCTTGACTACCAAATGCCCGGGATGAACGGGGACGTGGTTGCCAAGAAGATGAAGCGCGTCAAGTCGCACGTCCCGATCATGTTGCTATCCGCCTATGGACCATTGCCCAAGAGCAAACTCGAGGCCGTGGATACCTTCCTGTCTAAATCCCAACCGCCAACCATGCTTTTATCGACACTGCAGGATCTACTGAACACCCGACCCAAAACCTTTTTCAGCCATTGGCTCGATTCGTGGAGAAGCCGGAATCAAGGAGTAAAGCAATGAACCTACTGAAGCTGTTTCTCGGACGAGGTTGTTCGCATCGGTTTACCTGGCCTCGCATCGACGACCATGGCCGTCACTATCAGATTTGCTTGCTCTGTGGAACGGCATACGAATATGACTGGAGAATGATGCGGCGGACGGATCGGTTACTGGCGGCGGATGTACGCCACGCGTAAACCGGACCGGTTCTTCCGTAACCTCCCATTTTCCGGGTATCGATCCCATACTCAGATGAGCCCCCATGCCGTATCTTCACCAGCCGCGCGCCACCCGGCGAGCCCCGCGCACCAGCTTTGCCGAAACGACTCCCGTGGTCCTGCGTTGCAAGGATGGTCGTCGCGTACCCGGCAAATTGCAGGTCATTTCTCTCTCTGGCGGCTTGCTCTGCTTGCCTCAGCCACTGGATCAGGGCTCCCAGGTGAAGGTGATGTTTCTCACCCGAAAAGGATCGGTGCTTGGCGCCGCGGAAATGCTGAGTCCGATCTCCTGGGGTACTCAGCCGTTCAAGTTCGTCAAACTCTACGATGACGACCAGCGCAGGCTGGATGCGGCGATTCAGTTGTCGGTAGAGCAGAACCGCCTTCAGCGCGTACAGATGGATAATCCCCGGGCCTGGTGATCGGGAGCGGGCGGCGGACGTTGGCCGCCGGCGGCAGCCTGACGCGGTTCCACAAAAGAAAAAGCCCCGCGCCTTTTCGCGCGGGGCCCACCATTTTCGCTACTCCTCTGCCATCTTTACTTAGGCGCGACGACGTAGCTTAGTTCGGGTTCGAACTTCCACATACTCCATTCCGTGCTCTCGATCAGCGACGACACCTTGGCTAGAAAGGTCTTATATTCCGCGGCGCTCATCCCTTTTTCGGTACCAATCGGTCCATCCAGATCCGCCCAGCCATTCAAGCCTAAGTAGCTGTGAATTTCATTCGAGGGCGTACCAAACCGCGCCACGGCCACTCCGTAATCGGTGGCTCCGGACTTCTTAACCGCCGGCACGATCTGATCGTGGAAGAGGGCTTTGACCTCATCCATTTTGCCGGAGACGACTTTCGTTCTGCCAACCCGCACCATCGGGGGAATTTGGTTCGAGCGAAGCATCATCTCGGGCTGCATTTCGTCGACCCAGGTGTCAAGGCTCTCGGTCACCGCATCCAGGCGGGCAAAGAGCCTTGCCATGTCGGCTTCTACCGGCCTTAGTTTGGGATCCTGCTGATCGATGTCCTTCCACTTCTCTGAGTACCAGACCACCGCGTGTTGCGCCGGTCCACTCGCAGACGACTCCCAGACGGTGAATCCCTGTTCTGACCCTGCTTTTTTCACCGTCGCGGCATAGTCTTTTACGGCAGCTTTCCAGTTATCTTCCTGGCCCAATTTCACTTTAACGAACAGAACCGTGCGGATGTTGCCTTGTCCCCAAGCTGGTATGCAGAAGGCGGTCAATGCCATTGCAGCCAGCAAACAGCGGTGAAGCAGAAACGGTTTTTTCATAGGTAGGCTCCTGGCCTCTGGAAAGCGATTCGCACCTCTCGACAGCCGGAAACAATTGGGTTGTGTGGGTGCCGAGGCGGCGCAAGTATACACGTTAAAGTTGCGAGCGAAAGGTTAATTTGGAGTTCTGAAAAAGGGCTCCGCGCATTTCCCGCGAGGCCAGAGGATCAGGAGGACCCAGCCAAAAGTTTATGCAGCTTCCCGGCGCTGCTGAATGGTTTCCAGGTGCTGGCGATACTTCTGCGCATTGCCTACGATCTTGCGCTGCGCCAGGCTGTTCACCCATAAGTCGCGCGCAATGTTGCGGCGCTCGCGGCGCGTGCCAACCGTGCCCCGATTGCGGAGATTGGTGGGGTGTTTCTCTGCCGTGGTCTGCTGCCAGCCGTTGCCCGAGGTTAGGTTGAAGGCCCCGATGTAACCGCCCGCCAGCAACTGCAACGGATTTTGAATCTTGTTCAAACGATCGAATTGGGTCGAGCTTTCGGTGTGGAAGCTCTCAAACCAAGCGGGGTAGACGAAGTCTGAAACCAAAATATTGTCGATGGAATAGCCGAAGCTGTCGTCCTCGCAGGCATCGCAAACCTCGTAGGCGTAAAGAATTCCCGCGGTATTGTTGTTCTGCACGAACACGGTGAGATTGATGTTGGGATCGCCCAGCATCTCGAGTAATTCGTGACTAGCCGTAACCGTCCACGAAGTACCAGCTTTCAGATCGCTGGCGGCGAAGACCTTTCCGATGGGGAGGCCTTCGGTCGTGAGATCGTGGTACCCAAGAGCGTTCGCCTGGTCGGAATCGTCGAGCAGCACCAGCCACCAACTCCCGCTGGAGGGTTGCGTGCCTTTGGGAGTGATGATGAGTTCGGCGTCAGTAGCCCACACCGGGCGGAAGTCATTGGTAACCTGTTTTTGGAGGGCGGCCACGGCCGCCGTGACATCCGCGTCGGCCAGCACGGTGCTCTCGTTGATGACTGAGATCTGTATGGTGGGCGTTTGGGTGTGAGTGGTTTGCGGCATTTAGCTTATCTCCTAGAAAACTGATTCGGAGAACGCGCAGCTTTAAGCTGCGTGACTCTGTGGTGAAAAGCTTATACGCTGATCTTGCGCGGGCGAACAGTTTTGCAATTTAAAATTGCGGGGGAGTTCCAAATTGGAACTGACGCTGCGCGACCCCGGCGCTCTCGTAATGTTCACTTATATTTTCAAGAGCCATGCTCCGATCCAATGAAATCACGGCAGCCGTCACGCAAGCCGCAAAGGACGCGGGTTTTGATCTTTCGGGCATCGCGCCGGTGGACGCGTCGCCGGAGCTGGAATATTTTCCGCAGTGGATCGCCGAGGGCCGCGCCGGCGAGATGAAATATCTCGAGGGGCGCGATGAGCAAGGCCGATTGAAGCGCGCGTCTCTGGCGCACGTCGCTCCATGGGCACGCAGCGTGGTGGTTTGTGCCATCAACTACAACGCGGCGCAACCTTACTCCACGGAGGTTGCGGACCAAGCTGCGCAAGGACGCGGCTGGATTTCACGCTATGCCTGGAGCGGGCAGGATTATCACGACTCCGTGCTCCAGCGGCTTCGCCGGGTTGAAAGCTCCGTGAGGAATGCAGCCGGCGCCAATGACGTAGTGACCCGCTGCTATGTAGACACCGGACCGATTGTGGAGCGTGTGGTCGCGAAGTACGCAGGCATCGGATGGATCGGCAAGAACACTTGCCTCATTAATCAGAAGCTCGGATCGTGGCTCTTCCTCGGCGTCATTCTTAGCTCGCTGGAACTCGCAGCCGGACTGCCCGCTCCGGATCGCTGTGGCACTTGCACTCGCTGCATTGACGCTTGCCCCACGGATGCGCTTGTCGCGCCCCACCAACTCGATTCCAACAAATGCATCGCTTATCTCACGATTGAAAAACGTGGCTCGATTGCGGAAGACTTTCGCTCCGAGATGGGCCGGCATATTTTCGGCTGCGACATTTGTCAGGATGTTTGTCCCTGGAACCGTAAAGCCCCCGCGACGGACGCGAAAGAATTTCAGCCGCGTCCGGAGTTGGTGAATCCGGCGCTTGACTGGCTGGCGGAGATAAGCGCAGAAGAATTCCGCGCCACATTTCGGGGTTCGCCGTTGAACCGGACCAAACGCACCGGCCTGCGGCGTAACGCGGTGATCGCCATGGGCAATAGCGGAGACGAAAAATTTATTCTGTTGCTCGAGCGAATGAAAAGCGATGACGACGACGCAATTTCCGAGAGTGCCACGTGGGCCCTCGATAAGCTCCGCCGGGGTGTGAAATCCGCCTGATTCAAACTTTTCCTCGCACCGCCATAATCTCGTATCTACCTATTTTTCTATGAGATACGAGACGCTTCCATTAATTCACTGTTGACCTGCTGACTTCCGTAACTCGCAACCCGCACTAGTGGCAACTAATCTTTGGACGCGGGGTTTTTATTCAGCAGTTCCTGGTTGGAACGGGTATGCCATGTCTGGGGAGATTACGGCGCGCGCTAAGCACTGTCTCGGTGCTGGCGGTGATGTTCGCCTCGTCCTCGTTGGCCAATGCCTCGGCCACTCTTCTGCTCGAAGAGCCTTACGGCAAGCTGGGATTCTTCACCGCTACGGGCCACGCGGCCGTGTATCTATCCGGCGTGTGCGCCGAGACTCCGCTGGTGCTGCGCGCCTGCGCTCCCGGTGAGCTCGGCTCGGTGATCAGCCGCTATGACGGAGTTGGCGGCTACGACTGGGTGGCTATCCCCCTCATCCCGTATCTCTACGCGGTCGAGAAGCCGCAAGATATTCCACTGTTTGTCGATCCGAAGCTGGTCGCCTTTCTGCGCGACCAGTACCGGCGCAAATATCTGCAAGAGGTCGCGCCCGATCTAACCACCGGACAAACTCCGGGCGGAAACTGGTATGAACTGGTCGGTTCAGCGTACGACCGGGCATCCTATGCCTTTGAAATCGAAACTACCGCAGCTCAGGACGAAGCTTTCATCAAAGCGTACAACGAAGCGCCGAACCGTTCGCACTTCCGCACGGTCTCCCGCAATTGCGCCGACTTTGCCAAGGGCGTGATCAATTTCTATTACCCCAAGGCGCTGCATCGCAGCGTGGTTGCCGACGTAGGAATCGCAACTCCCAAGCAGATGGCGAAGACTATCGTGAAGTTCAGCTCGCGCCATCCGGAGCTGGATTTCACGCGCTATGTCATCCCGCAAGTGCCGGGCAGCGCCGCGCGCAGCACGGCAGTTCATGGAGTGGTGGAGTCGTTCTTCAAATCTAAGAAATATATTGTCCCCAGCGCAGTGGCGAGCCCGGTGTTCGCCGGTTGCGTGGCAGCTGTGTACGTGGGCACCGAAGCGGGCCGCTTCGACCCTGCCAAGAAAGCGCTGGTTTACAGGGCGGATCGCAGCCTGGAACCGCCGATTGGGGCGGAAGACCGCCGCTCCTATGAACTCGAACTGAACCATCTTGTGGCCGCAGAGGCACTGAAAACGAGCACTACTCACGTGGAGAAAACCCTGGCTCGCATGATGAACACGGGCGCACCTGGCTTTGATTCCGAGGGACGTCCCGTGCTGCGCATGCGTATCGGCGATGAAGAAGTAAACCTGGGCGTCGCTGAAGGCAACATCTTTGCCGCGGCATCTTCGGGGCGACTTGCGCAACAGCTTCTGGAAGCCCGGCTGCAGGAGGAGTTGCGCCGCGGAATTCCAAAGGTTTCAGTCAATGACGTCGAGCACGACTGGACGCTGCTGCAAAGGGCTGTGAATGCTCCCGACAATCAAGTCGCCGCACGGGATGCGAGACCTTTGCAAGCCGGCTCGCAGTTACGCTGGGCTCCCACCGGCAACCGGCCCTGAGCTGTTCTTTCCTTGCCGGTTACGATCCGAACGATCCTCCACAAATAATCAAGCATGCCACCTCTAGGACGTTCTACTGCTGATCGGGAGGAGGTTGAGGCTGAGCTTGAGGCTGGTGCGGAGCTGGCGCGCCGGGAGGAGTTGGGACTCCCGGTTGAGCTGCCTGTTGCTGCTGCTGCATCTGGAGTTGGCGCTGCTGCATCTCCTGCAACAACTGCTGAGGCGTCTTCACGCCCGGCTGGTCCCCCGGCTGGGTTTGTTCCGCCTCCGCGGCGCTCTGGTCAGCGGTGTCATCGGTTGCGCTATCATCCGCCGCTTCGGCTTCGGCCGCGGCAGCGGCAGCGTCTGCCCCGTTGGCGGCTGGAGGCGGAGCTCCATTGGCGGCCGCAGCTGCATCAGCAGGGGTTGGGGTGTCGGGTGTCTTCGCGACCAATACCACCCGCACCAGAGTGTTGGCGTCCGCCGGCGATCCCAGCAGAATGTAATTGAAGCGTGATCCATTCAGCAGTTCAGCCATCACTTCCCGAGCCGGAGCGGGGCCCAAGCGCGTCACCACACGTTCCGTGGCCGTGGCGGGAATATCGATGTCTGCGGAGGTGTGCTTGCGGACGCCACGCAGGATATCTCCCAGCGTAGAATTCGGCGCCACAATGGTGAGCAGTCCATCCTGGTAACTAACGTCGGGAGCAACCGCGGGAATGGCATCGAGCGGAACCTGGGGAACCGGGCCTCGCGTTCCTGATGGCAATGGAGGCGGCGCGACGGCCTTCTTCTTACTGTGCACACGATGAGTCGTCGGCGCATTCTGCGTATCCGCCCGCCCCACTGCGGGCAGACACAGAACGCCAGCCACCAGTAACCCAGTAAGCTTCAATCCCGTACTCATGAGAACCCCTCCACTTTGATCCTTATTTTGGGGAGACGGTGGCTATCTAAGAGCAATTCTAGCACCGCTTTCCACCCCGGCTGGATCGCTGTAGCCGCTCCACTGCTTCTTTACCCAATAGAACGTATTGACTTTAAGCTCTTGCGAGGAGACCTTTTATGCAGGCACGCCTTTGGGTGTGCAATGTTTTGCGCTCCTGGAATTTCGCTGGAGCGTACAATTTCTCGTGGGGGCGGAATGAAGAGCTTCAGTGCTCGCCAGTTTCTGAAACGCTGGCTCCTCGGGGGTAGCGTACTCGCCGTAATCACTTGCTGCGCGGCGAACCTGGTCGCGGAAAATTGCGTTACCGCGAGTGACATGGACCCCGCCGCGCGTACCGCTCTGCTCTCCGCCGCCCAGCGCTATTTCGACTTTATCGCCAAAGACGATGCCGCATCGCTCCGGCAAAATACCCTCCCGAGCCTGGCCTCAGATTTTTCCGGGATCGAAGCCACGGTCAAGGATAACCAGTCCGCATTGGCCGGATCGAAAGGAACGGCCCGTCCTCCATTTTTGCTGGAAGCCGATGGCACGGCGCCCATCCCTCGCGCGGAATTTTACTGTGGCGTTTTCGGCAGGAACGGCCAGACCGCCGACAGCGCAGCTTTCTACCTGAACAATCTTCCACCGGGCAAGTATGCCGCGGTCATTTTCGATGCACCGTCCTCCAAGGGCGCCCACACCGTTTCTCTCATATTGCAACAGATCGCTTCCGACTGGAAGCTGGGAGGCCTTTACATCAAAGCCACGCAAACCGGCGGCCACAACAGCGATTGGTTCCTCACCCGTGCCCGCGAATTCAAGGCTAAGGGACAGGTCCACGATGCATGGCTTTATTATCTGGAAGCGCGTTCGCTGATCTCGCCGTTGCCATTCATGAGCACGGCCGCGACCGACAAGCTTTATGACGAATCGCAGAAAGCCCAGCCGGCCGATTGGCCTGCGGACGGCAAAACTGTCGACCTTTCCGCCGGAACTACGACCTACAAGCTCGTCGACCTTTTCCCTGAGGTCGAGGGCAACGATCTGGATTTAGTTGTGAAGTATCAAGCCGCCGACGTTTCCAATACGAATCTGGCGTATCAAAGCAACATTGCGGTGATGAAAGCTCTGCTGGCGAAATATCCGGAACTGCGGGATGCGTTCGCCGCAGTCGTGGCTCGCGGCGTGGATCCAGTCGGTCACGATTACGGCACGCTGCTTGCGATGAAGGATATCAAGTAGGGATAAGGTTGCTTTCAGCTTTCAGCTATCACCATTTGCTCCTGGTCCAGCGTGCATTCTTTTGGATCTTTGTCCTCGCGCAGGCCGAGGAATACCGGCGCTCGCAACTTCGGACCCGCACCGTTCATGGTTCCATCGGTCCATTCTGCGTACTCGATCTCGGCGACCATTTCTGGTTTTACCCAGTACACTTTTCGCAGCGCTTCGACTTCCCCATAGAACGGGTTCTTCTTGCTTTCCCGTTTCTTCAGCAGTTTCCAAACTTCCTCCAGCGACCTCTGATCAAAACCGCTGCCCGCCTGTCCCACGTGAATCAGCCGCCCCTGCTTGTCATAGAGCCCGAGCACGATCGAGCCGAAGTGGGCGCGACTGCCCTCCGGTTCGGTGTATCCGCCGATCACGCACTCCAGCCGGTGCGTGATTTTGATCTTCAGCCATTCGCTGCTGCGCCGTTCCTGATAAATGCTGTCGCGTTTCTTGGCGAGGATTCCCTCCAGCCCTTTCTTCCGTGCAATTTCAAACAGCGCCTTCCCCTGCTGCTCGTAGTGATCGGAATAACGGAGTGCATCGCCCGCGACCAGCAGCGACGCCAATTTCTTCTTGCGCTCCTCGAGCGCCACCCGGCGCCAGTCGTAGCCGTCGAGATAAAGCAGATCAAAGGCATAGTAGAGCACCGGCACATCCGCATTGGTGGCGCCACGGCGGCCGCCGGGACGAAAGCCGGTTCGCTGCTGCATCAGGCTGAACGACGCTCGTCCCTGCTCGTCGAGCGCAACCACTTCGCCATCGAGGATCGCATTCTTCGCTTTGACGAATTGCGGCAGATCTTTCAGTTCAGGATAGCGCTGCGTCAGTTCGTTCTGATTCCGCGAGACCAGCCGGACTTTGCCATTCTCGATAAATGCCACAGCCCGGTACCCGTCCCATTTGATTTCGAACAGCCACTCCGATCCGTCAAACGGCTTGTCGATCGACGTGGCCAGCATGGGATGAATCGCGGTCGGCATAGGACGCTTGACCGGTGCGGAAGGTTGGGGAGCTGCAACCGCTGCAACCGCAGAGGACACAGAGAGCGCTGAGGATATTAATCTGTTCGCATTGTTCTGCTGGGATGTGGAAATTGGCAGGCTGTCGCTGCCCGGAGACGCTGCGGTTTTTCTCTTATCCTTCTCGGCGTTCTTCGCGGCCTCGGCGGTGATCACTTCTTTCGTTTTTTTTTACTCGCAGCAGCTTTCTTTTGATCGAGTTTTGCCACTGCACCCGCCAGCCACGCTGCCTTCAACTTGCCGCGGCCCGACGGACGGCTTCTCCACTCCGCCGATCCCGCGTCTCCGGCAATTTCCGCCAGGCTGCGCTTGCTCAGCACCGATTCGTCATACGCGTCGATGTCGTATCCCTCCACCACATGGTCATCATGCTTTTTGATCAGCAGCCATTCGTTGCCTTTGCTTCCCGGACGGCGCCCTTTCATCTTCACGAGCGCGAAGTCGCCTTTCAGCTTCTTCCCATCCAACCGAAATTTCAAATCGCCCTTGGCCAGCATGGCAACGGCTTCGGCCTCCGTGCCGGGCACATATTTTCCGTCCACCGCAACCGGAGATAACGGCTGCCACGTGCCCACATCCCACACCATCACTGTGCCCGCGCCGTAGTTGTCTTCCGGGATGATGCCTTCGAAATCGAAATACGAAACGGGATGATCTTCCACCTGCATTGCCAGCCGCTTGTCGGCGGGATCGAGCGACGGTCCCTTGGGCACCGCCCACGATTTCAGCACGCCCTCCATCTCCAGGCGAAAGTCATAGTGCAGCCGCGTGGCGTCATGCTTCTGCACCACGAACCGGTGCCCCGCTTTGCTCTCGACTTTTGCCGGAGGCTCGGGCGTCTGATCGAACTTCCGCTTTCGTTTGTATTCTTCCAGTGCCATAGCGCAACTATTTAACCACAGAGAAGACCAACCCGCTGTCATCCTGAGCGGAGACTTGTCTTTCGCGAAGCGAAAGGCAAGCCGGAGTCGAAAGCTTGCCCTGAGCGAAGCCGAAGGGGATCCCTATCAGCACCCATCTCCGCCAGCCCGGCAAGGAATTTCCACCACGGATCAAAGCCGTCCCGATACTGTAAAATCGCTCCCGCGATGAAACGCGAATTCCCCGAAGTTCCTCTGGTCGGTGTCGGCGCCATCATCATCGAAGACGCTCGCGTGGTTCTGGTGAAGCGCGCGCATCCGCCGCTGCAGGCCGAGTGGTCCATCCCCGGAGGCGTGCTCGAAATCGGCGAACTGGTGCGCGAGGCCGCCATCCGCGAAGCGCGCGAAGAAACCGGACTCACCATCGAGCCCGGCGAGCTTCTCGGCGTCTTCGATCGCGTCCTCCGCGATCCCGAGCAGCGCGTGCAATATCACTACGTTTTGATTGATTTTCTGTGCCGCCGGGTTGCGGGAGATCTGGCTGCCGCCAGCGACGCCGCCGAAGTGCGCTGGTTTAGCCGAGAAGAACTGCCGGCTCTGAATTTGGCGAAAGATACGCTGGAAGTGATCCGCAAAGGCTTTGTCAACCTGAGGGTCAACCCGTAATACGCTCCGACTACTGGTGAAATGGCGATATTTCAATTGACTGGGATCATGGTCACCGTGTTGCTGGCTTCGTTAGCCACCCAAACGTTGGCCCCATCGAAGACCAGTGCGCTAGGATTGCTCCCCACCGAGTATGTGCCTATCACCGCGCCGCTACTGGCCAACAGTTTGGTTACGGTGTTGCCCCCGGGATCAGCGACCCAAATGTTGGTTCCGTCGAAGGCTACTTGGGCCGCGAAGACCCCGGCGGCGTAAGTGCCCACAACCGCGCCGTTGCTGGCCAACAGCTTGGTTACCGTGCTGCTGCCCTGGTTTGCCACCCAGATATTGATTCCGTCGAAAGCCAATCCGCTCGGATCCGTCCCCACGGAGTAGGTGCCCACAATCGTGCCGCTGCTGGCCACCATCTTGGTCACCGTGGAATTGAATTCGTTTGCTATCCAAATGTTGGTTCCATCAAAGGCGAATCCCGCCGGCCCAGCCGCAACCGGGTAGGTTCCCACAACCGCTCCGCTGTTGGCTAACAGTTTAGTTACGGTGTTGCTGCTGACGTTCGCCACCCAAATGTTGGTTCCATCGAAGGCAATCCCGAACGGATTACTTCCGACGGAATAAGTCCCAACAACCGCTCCAGTCGCGGCCAACAACTTGGTGACGGTGTTGCTGCCGAAGTTGGTCACCCAGATATTGGTTCCATCGAAGGCCGCTCCGAACGGCTCCGTTCCAACCGAGTACGTGCCCACGATCGCTCCGCCGCTGGCCGACAGTTTGGAGACGGTGTTGTTGCCATAGTTCGCCGTCCAAATATTGGTTCCGTCGAAGGCCAGCGCGAATGGGTTCGTTCCCACCGGATATGCTTGGCTATACCAGCGCAAGAGTGCCGCATTCATTGCTCCGAGTGTGACCGAGCCCGGAGGTCCGGCTGGTCCCTGCGCACCCGGAGGTCCAGCAATTCCCTGCGGACCGGCGGGCCCGGTTGCCCCAGGGTAACCAAGCTGTCCCTGCGGTCCCTGCGCACCCGGAGGCCCAGCAATTCCCTGCGGACCGGCGGGCCCGGTTGCCCCAGGGTAACCAAGCTGTCCCTGCGGTCCGGTTGCCCCTGGCAGACCAGGCAGTCCCTGTTGCGCCATCACACTCCACGCACTTGTGTTCTGATCCGGAGTCTGGGCATTCGGACCATTGGCCGTGATCGCCACATAAGACGAGCCGCTATAAGTTACAACGTCATTCATCGCATAGGTGGCCGTCGGATCGAAAGTATTGCGGAAGTTGAATCCCACGCCATTTGTGCCCGCTGCGCCCTGTGGTCCGGTAGGTCCTGGCAAGCCCTGCAGTCCCTGTGCTCCAGTTGCGCCCTGCGAGCCTTGCGGCCCGGTCGCTCCCGTCAAGCCAATCGGACCTTGTGGCCCTGTTGCGCCTTGCAGCCCAGTCGCTCCGGTCGCTCCCGTTAGACCTATAGGTCCTTGTAGTCCTTGCGCTCCACCGGCTCCTTGTTGCGCCATCACGCTCCAGGCAGTTGGGTTTTGATCCGGAGTCTGAGTATTCGGACCATTGGCCGCGATCGCCACATAAGTCGATCCGTTGTAAGTAACGATATCGTTCACCGCATAAGTGGCAGTCAAACTAAAAGTATTGCGGAAGTTGAACCCCGCCCCATTCGTGCCTGCCGCACCTTGTGGTCCGGTTGCCCCCGGGATACCCTGGGATCCTTGCGGACCGGTTTGACCCTGTGGACCTGGCACACCCGTCGCACCCGTCGCTCCAATCGGTCCCTGTGCGCCAGTGGCGCCCTGCGGACCTTGCACTCCTGCGGGCCCTTGCGGTCCGGCGGGTCCCTGGGCTCCGCTGTTGACGAACACAATGTCCAGTTCGGCGGGATGGCTCGTACCCGTGTTTTCTTTGCTGTTGAAGCTCGCATTCAACGCGCTGTTGCCAACCAGCGCAATCCCGTAGTTCGCCTGTGTTCCGCTAAGCCACGCCTGCAACGCAGAAGTAATGTCGATCAGGATGTACTGGTTTACGCTTGCAGAGGTGAGCGGCACGGCACTCGCGACCGTGCTTCCCAAGGCGGGAGAAGACTTGGCAGTGATCGTCGCTTCCGACCATGCGCCGTTGACGTAATCGACATTGAAGTTGCCCGCTGTGGTCACCGCATTGACATAGAGTTTGAGCGTTGCCTTGGCGACGTTGGCGCTGGTATAGCTGGGCGGGATCGACGCTAGACTAAACTGAATGTAAGTCGTTTGCGAGCCGCCGACTACATCGAGGAGCGCGTTAGCCCCGTAGTTAGTGGAGGATGAACCAGTGTTTGTGTAAGTGTCGGCGCTAGGTGTGAGCTGCGCGTAAGCGCCAGTCACCAGACACGCTACGGAAAGTACAAGTGCCGCGAGCCTTGTCTTCAAATTGGTCATGGCTCTCCTTACAAATCTCTTTTTTTACATTCAAAAACGGGCTCCTCATAAGTTAAAGCAGGCTGTCCACGCACTACTTCTGAGCCAATCTCTTTGACGGTCACGCTTCGGGGACCCTCGCCGCCTGATCGACTCGGCTCTCTGGAAATCTTTACCAAATTATGGCGTGATAATATCGAAGCCCTCCATGGAAAGCGAGGAGGAACCGGGCTTATGCCTTGGGGTAACCTAGATACTAACTGTCGATCTAACTGAGAGGTTTCACCATCCGGCCGTTATGTAACTCAAGAGTAGACGTTACAAGAACACCACTGAGTTGGTGCGAGCGAACTGCGGACACGGGAGGGCCACGTCCTAGCTGTTGCGCTTCGTGAACATCGAAACCGTAATAGAGGTTAGAAGCCTTACCTTGCTTCCTGCAGCAGCACCACATCGGACTCCGAATGGCTGCGCAGGACGCCCAGACTTTTTCCATCTGGCGACCAGTGGAACGAGGTGATCTGCTCCGAAGTAAAGTTGGTGATCTGGTGACCGGGTGAGCCATCCAGCGGCTGGATCCAAAGATTGTCCACACCGTTTTCGTGGATGGGATAGGCCACGCCCTTGTCGCCGGGTGTGAAGCGCACGCCGGCGCGGGTGATGCGTTGGTCCGCATCGAGCAGGCGGGGCGCGGTAGAACCAACTTCCAGCAGGACCACCTGCTCTTTGCCGCGCTGCGTTGCCGCATCGACGACTTCCACGATGTAAACCAGCGTCTTCCCGTCGCTGGACAATCCTATTCCCCCGCCAGCCACGAAGCTACTGGGCACAACGCTTCCCGGAACGATTTCCGCTTTCCCAGAACCATCCAGCGTAGCTCGCAAAATCCGTCCGGCGTTTTGGTCGAAGTAGTAAGCCCATTTTCCATCTGGCGAACAAAGGGAGCGCAAGTCCCGCTTCCCATCCGTGACTTGGGCCGCGCCGGAGCCATCTACGCTGGCGCGCCAGAGGCTGGCCGTGTTTGTGCCGCCATGGAATGACCAGGTGAAGATCACGTGGTCGCTGCCGCAAGGCGAAGGATCAACAATCGCTGCCGCCGAATCACCAATAAGTTGAGTCTGATTCTTGCCGTCGGGCGTCATGCGCAGCAGGCGGGCGCCGTCGCTCACCAGCAAACCTCCGTCCGCTGTCCAATTAAACCCGCGGACTTCCTGCCCTGGCGGGAACACCGGTTTCGAATCGGCACTCTGTTGGCTGCCTGCGCCGGGAAGAACATACAAACCCTGAGTGGTTTTTTGCTGCACCGAGGCTAGCGTCTTGCCGTCCGCGGAGAGCGTCAGATTGGAATACCGGTTGGTATCGCGAGTGATCGGCTGAAGCGGCCCACCCGTGCGCGAAATGAATCCGATCTGCGCCCGTGAGAAACTTGGGCCCGCCTGCTGGTAGATGGCAAGAATTCCCCGGCCATCCGGCAGCCACTGCAACTCAAAAAGGGCCTTGTCGTTCAACGTGGTTAGTCGACTGGTTTTTGCGCCTCCGATATCAAACAAATCAATTGCGCCCAAGGCTTGATCGGGCTGGAATAGGCTGAGAGCGAGCTGTTGGCCGTCCGGGGACCAACTCAAGTAAGCCGACGATTCGCCGATCGGCGCAATCCGCAGGATTTTCTCGTCGTTCCCGCTCAGATCGGCGCTCAGCAGTCGGGACTTGCCGATCTCAGGATCGTTGGCCCGCATATACGCCATGCGCTTGCCGTCTGGAGAAAACGAAATCTCGCTATCGATGTCCCGCACCGCGGTTTGCGGAGTCCCGCCCAGCACCGGCGCGCGGTAGAGGTTGTAATCGCTGTTCACCGCATTCTGGGCTTTGCGGAAGTAGATGTAATTTCCATCCGGCGAAAATGTAAGGCTGCGGTAAGTGGAGGCTGACGGCGGAACAACTTGCGTATCGCTGGCTGTGGGCACGTTGCGCAGCCACAAACTCTGCAGACCATTGTCGTCGAGGACGCTGAGTATGTACTTTCCGTCGGGAGAGATGGCGGCCAGCGCGGCCTTCCCCGAATTCGTAACCTGCGTGACGCTGAAGTTCTGGAAGGGTGCGGCGCCGGGACGGTGGAACATCGAATAGACGCCGTAACCCGCCGCGGCCAGCAGGACGAGCACCGTAATCGCAATTGCACCGGTTCCCCATTTGTGTTGCTTGGCAGCGGCGGCGACCGCAGAACTGCTGGAGTGCGCCGGCCGTGCCGCGCTGCTCGCCGGAGCCGGAGGTGCGGCGCCGGCTGGTCCGGTGAGATTCGAGAAGGATGCTGCTGCGCGGTAGTTCTCGCCAGAAGCGACTTCCGGGGCCACGCGCCGGCCAGACTCAGTATCGCGCTTAAGCCGCTGCAAATCGGAGCGCAAATCAGCCGCATGCTGGTAGCGCAGGCCGGGATCCTTTTCCAGAGACTTGTTGATGATCCGTTCCAGTTCGCCCGGAATTTCCGGATTCAGCCGGGCGGGCGGAATCGGCGAGCGATTCAGGATGCCGTCAAAAATTTCCGCGGATGTGCTTCCAGGAAATGCTTGCCGTCCCGTGGCCATTTCATAAAGCACAATCCCGAAGGAAAAAATATCGCTGCGAGCATCCACTTCGCGTCCGCGGGCCTGCTCCGGCGACATGTAGGCCACGGTGCCGAGCGCGGTGCCCGGGCTCGTGAGATTGACTTCCCCCTCGGTGGCCGCAACACCGGTGAGGGTTTCGCCATTACCGCGGGAGATGACCTTCGCCAGGCCAAAATCAAGTACTTTGGCTTGTCCGCGTTCGGTCACAAAAATATTCGCGGGCTTGATGTCGCGATGGATGATGCCTTCTTTTTGCGCCGCATCGAGCGCATCGGCAACCTCGATTCCAATGGTAAGAATCGTCTCCAGAGGCAAGGGCACGTTGCCCATGCGATGCTTGAGGGTGACACCCTTCAGCAATTCCATCGCAATGAAGGGATGTCCCTCCGCTTCATCAATATCGTGAATGGTGCAAATGTTGGGATGGTTCAGCGCGGAAGCGGCTTGTGCCTCGCGCCGGAAGCGCTCGAGCACCGCCTCATCGCGGCCAATTCCTTCGGGCAGAAACTTCAGCGCGATAAACCGGCGCAGCTTCGTATCCTCGGCCCGGAACACGACGCCCATTCCACCGCCGCCCAGTTTTTCCAGGACGCGATAGTGGGAAATCGTGCGGCCGATCGGAAACTGGTCGTCTGCCATGTGCTGCGAATCTTAGTTCCCCTCCCCACCCGAGTCAACATCGCGCAACTCGAATCGCACACTGCAAAAAATTGCGGGCTCGCATCCAGCGGCGCGTGGTACTTTACACGAATCTTGAAAACGGCCAGGAACCGCTGACCAAAGTTGACCTCACAACCGCAACCATGACCATCACCCGACGCGAGTTCATCGGCAGAATCGCGCAGGCCGGAGGCTACGGCGCTGCCTTCATGACCATGCACTCGCTCGGCCTTCTGGGCATGGTCGAAACCGGGCAGCAGAAAGATTTTCCGCTGCCGCCATCGTCTGGCCGCGGAACGAAAGTGATTATTCTCGGCGCAGGAATTGCCGGGCTGGTCTCCGCCTACGAGATGCGCCGCGCGGGCTTCGACTGCACTGTGCTGGAGGCGCGCGATCGTCCGGGCGGACGCAACTGGACGCTGCGTAGAGGATCAAAGCTTGTCTTCAACGATGGAACCTCGCAAGAGTGTACCTTCGACGAAGGAAATTACTTCAACTGTGGCCCCGCGCGGCTCCCTTCGATCCACAGAAATATTCTCGGCTATTGCAAGGAACTCGGAGTCGAGCTCGAAGTCGAGGTGAATACCTCGCGCTGCGCCCTGCTGCAGAATGACAACGTCTTCGGCGGCCAACCCGTCCGGCAAGGGCAAGTGATCAATGACACTCGCGGTTACGTTGCCGAACTGCTGGCGAAGTGTGTGCAGAGGGGCGCGCTCGATCAGCCGTTGACTCAGGACGAGCAGGCCGCAATGATGGAATTTCTCAAGTCCTATGGAGCTCTGGGGAAAAATTATCAGTACCGCGGCTCCAACCGCTCCGGCGACCGCCAGTTGCCCGGCGCCGGCGATCAGATCGAAATCCATCGCGATCCGCTTCCCTTCGCCGACTTGCTCAAGTCGAAACTTTATCGGCCGACGCTCTTTGAAGAAATGCTCGACATGCAGCCCACCATGTTCCAGCCCGTCGGCGGTATGGACCGGATTCCTTACGCATTCGCGCGCTCGCTGGGCAAGCTGGTTCGCTATAACTCCCCGATCACCGAAATCAGAAAGACGACCAATGGCGTCAGAGTGTCGTACCGCCATGCCGAATCCGGCTCGGTTCGTTCGATCGAAGCGTCCTATTGCATCTGCGCTTTGCCGCTCACCATTCTCAGGACGTTGCCGAATGATTTTGCCCCGCGCGTGAAATTGGCGATCGAGCAAGTCACCTACGATTCTGCCTACAAGGTCGCGTGGGAGTCGCGGCGCTTCTGGGAGCAGGACGGCGATAACATCTATGGCGGTATCTCGTTTCTCACGACTGGGCCCATTCCGCAGGTCTGGTATCCCAGTGCGAAGCTGATGTCGAAGCGCGGAGTTCTGATCGCCGGCTACGCCATGGAGAACTTTGGCGATTTCGGCAAGCTGCCATCGAACGAGGCAAAGCTGGCCGCCTCCAGGGCTGCGGTCGAGAAACTTCATCCCGGCAAGAGCAAGGAACTGGAGAAGCCGATGTATATGTGCTGGGGCAAGGTGCCCTACAATCTGGGATCCTGGGTGAGCCGCGGGCCCGACTATCCTCCGGCGGAAGAGGCCGCGTACTATGACGGCCCCTATCGCGAATTGATCGTTCCCGACGATCGCATCAATTTTGCGGGAGACCACTGCAGCCACATCATTGGCTGGCAGGAAGGAGCGGCTCTCGCCGCCCAGCGGGCGATCACGATGATCGTCAGCCGGGTCAACCAGGCCTGACTAGTTGCCGTCACCCTCCCACGCCGCATCGCAGGAGTGGCAATGCCAGCCCGTTCGCTGCACAGGCATCGGCACGCGCAGGAAGGCGCTCATGTAAGCAATGGGACGATCCAACTCCTGGAAGTTCACATCCAGCGACTGGCACTTGGGACAGCGCGGCTGCTCATAGAGTCCGATGCCGTGCACGTAGAGACCTTCGAGAATCGGCTCGTCGAGAATTTTCCGGGCGTTAAGTACATCCGGCCCGCGCACCTTCAGCTTGATGCCGCCGATGAAGTTTGAAATGAACCAGTCCAGCCGGACCAGGTTTTCGTCAGCCAGAAAACATTCAATGCCGGAAGATTCCAGACTGCCCTTCGCCAGCAACGCCTCCGGCAGGTCGCGAAACTGGCGGATGGTCACAAGCTCGCGCATTTCCATTTCTCGCCGCGGCTCGGTTGGCGCATCGTCGGAAACTTCCAGATGCCGGCGGTCCATCTCATCCTCGAGCGCATCCCACGCCAATTCGGTCAGCGACTCCGCATTCCGCGCCAGACGCTGCAATTCGCCGTCCGTCATGCCGGCATAATTCTCCGCCAGCCTGCGGCGCTCGCGTTGCGCGTCAAGAAAAGACTCGTCCAGATGTGACACTCGCCAAGGATACTTCGACTCGCTTCATTCAGCAAATCCCCGCTAAACCGCATCCCCCAAGCCACAACCAGATACTCAAGCCTCATTTCTGGTTCAAGGATTTGATCTGCTGTACTAGGGCATCGATTTCTTCCGGCGTCAGCTTGCTGGCGAACTTCGGCATCCGGCCCTTGCCATTCGTGATGAGGTTGCGCAAGTCGTCGGCGGACGCGGCAGTCACCTTTTCGGAGACGAGCGGAGGTCCGCCGAAGTGCCGTCCCGCAGCGGTTTTGCCGTGGCACTTCGCGCAGTTTTTCTCGAAGACTGGGTTGGTGGTCAACGTGGCATTCGACGGCGATTCTTGGCCGAAAACCGAAGCCTGGGCTATGAGCAGCAACGAGATGACAACCGCACTCCGGGGAATTTTCACTTTGAACCTCGTTGAGATGAACCGTAAAAACTTGGATGCGTCAATCGGCTCGAAGCGCCGGCTGAATGTTGGCCACAAACAGCAAACGGCCCGCAATCTCTTTCGAGCTTGCGGGCCGTCCGGTGGACTGTTTGGGATTGACCAAGAGGTGGTCACTCTACGTGGCCTCTCACGGCAACTCCCGGGTCAGGCCGAAGCCTAAGGACGAAAGCCTTCGCGCGACCGACGCGATGCCGCCATCCGTACTCACCGGCTAGTGTGCGGGCTGTAGCTCCGGCGCCTTTTCCAATCACGCGCCCAGAGCCCCGCTTAGAGCAACCAGCTCTAAGTCTCAGCCACCTCACCTGGTCTTAGACTCCCACAACATTTGCCACAACAATCAGAACTTGTCATTCGACCACCTCCTTCCCGGTGTTATTGCAGACTAGTACGAAATCCTGTGCAGCGTCAACCGGCACAAAAGTGGGTATCGAAGACGTCACTGCCGCGCGCCACCGCACTTATTGAGAATTGACCGATCCGTCCAATGAAAAAGCCCCGCCAGGTCATGGCGGGGCAATTCCTTCACACTCCTGTATTTCTATCCGCCTCGCTCTTATTTCGGAGAGCAAGCGTGATAGAAGTTGGAATACATCAACTGCACTTCGTATTTGTGCCCGTTGAGCGTGAGGACCGGATCGAGAAACTGGAATGCGGTATTCCCCAGAGGCTCGCAAAGGTCGGCGATTTCCGCACCTGCAGACAAAAGCGAACTATCCGAAATCCATGCGTCGATGTCGGGATCGGTGATGGTTTCAATCGTCTCGTGTGCCAGTACGGAGTTCGTTGAATCGGCCAGAATGCCGTTTGGATCGGGTGGCGCTGCCTGGCACCCGGGAACGTTCTGGTCCGGTTGCACGCTGAACAATACATGGCCGATGTCGCTGAAGGTCAGGCTGCCATGATACGCACAGAAGACAAACGCCGACGGATTATCCGGGGAATAGCATTCCGCCGTCTCGTCAAAGCAAGTGTCCACGCCGGGTGGCAGGAACACGTGATACTCGTGGCCATAGCCGCCCGGAGTTCCCAGCGCTGCTGCCGCATCGTGCACCAGACCAAAAAGATCACTTTGATCCAGCTCGTTTGTAAACATCGTCAAATTGGCGAAAATATGGGGGCCAACTCCATATACACCGGACGTTCCGGTGTACTGATCGGTCACATGAATGAAGGTGCTCAACCCAAGATCGGTGAGGAACTTTTCAGGATTTCCCCAGCATGTCGCCACTCCGCCGCAGGTGCTTGAATTCAAATAGACAGCGTGCGAGAGCATGTCGGTGACCACGGGTCCGCCGAAGTAAACCAGGTCATCGGGGTAGAAGCCGGGAGCGGGCACCGCTGCAATCGAACCTTTTGCCTTATTCTTGGGAATCGCTGTGCCGAAGTTGTGGGCCGCCAGCGCGCTTTGCCCTGCCGCGGTATTGGCGGGAAAGATGTGATACTGGAAGTTGGAATAGGTGTATCCCGCCTTAGCCGCGGGGGTCACCTTGATCGAGATATCTGCATTGTCCTGGGCGAAAATGCAGGGCACAAGAATGGACAGCGCAACGACCAACGCTGCAACGTTGAGTCGCCAAATCAGGGGCTGTTTTGAACCGCTCATAAAAATCTCCTTCCTTATTGTTGCTGGGTGGATGCACGCCAGCATTTGGGAAATGTCCACTGCAGGGGTAGGCTGGACTGGTCAGAGATTTTCTGTCGATCAGAGTTCTCTTGTCAACGCTGCAACAATTTGCACAGTGGTGATTTCTTAATCGCCGGGCATCAGGCCGGTTTCAACCAGGCCTGCCTCGGCCAGCTCATGCTCCATTTAAATCGTTCGCAGTTGCGGAGATTTCCGTTGCCAGTTGCGATTGGAAGTCGCGGCTGACATTCTTCAACCGGGCAACCAGCTTCCCAGCCTGTTGCGCCACCTCAGCCAGCTTCTTGGGCCCAAAAATAACCAGGCCCAGCAATCCCAGAAACAACATTTCCGACAAGCTCATAGTTTTTCCTCCGTCGTTTTCGGCGTCGGCGCCAGTGCCGCCGGCTCTTCTTTTCCTTGCATCGCGGCCTTGAATCCACGGATACCTTCGCCCATGCCTTTTCCTAGTTCGGGCAGCTTCTTGGGGCCAAAGATGAGCAGAGCGATTCCTGCAACAATCAGCAAATGCATGGGTTGAAACAAGCCTTCAAACATCGGTGTTCCTCCAGTCGAATAAACAACGTAGTAAACGTTCAGCTAAAAATGGGCGCTGCGACCCGATCAATTTAGTCCACAGCGCCCGCCAGCGCGATCCGCGTGACAAGCCATCCCCCGAAAACTCTCACGCGATTTCGCGAACTTTTAAGCCCCGCGTTTCGCTGCGTCGGCAGCGGCGGCCAGAGCGCTCAAAGTGCTGAAGAACTGCGGCGATTGGCCGATGAAGAGCCCACTTGCGGTGAGGCCCTGGACCGCAGCCATGGCGCCGGCAAATTGATCGGTTATCGGACGAATCATCGAAACACGAGGCAGGTTGGGGCTGAATTCAAACGGGACCGGGAAGATCAGGCTGGGCTGAATCAGCGGATTGAGTGGGCTGAAAAAATTAGGGAATTTCAGGCCGGAGATCGAGTCCTTAAACGGCGCAACCGGGACCTGCACTCCGTTACCCGCAAAATCAACCCATTCCAGGAAGTGAGCGATCTCGTCCCCACCAATGCCGAGAGTAATCATGAGCACTTGCGGGCTCGTCACTTTTTGACTCATCGCCGCGTAAAGGCTGGTTCCGCCTTGCTCGATTTGACCAAAGTGGAAGGCCGCCACATTCGCGATCGCCTGAATGTGATCGTTGCCCCGAAAATTGGGGTTGGATTTGCCTTCATAATCGGCATCGCTTCTCGGAATGGCGGTAACTCCATTGAGAGTGATTGCCTGCGGGAAGGTCGCGCCGAGGTCGGGATTGGTTGTGCTGCGGTAGCGAACGAACCAGCTGGTGTCAACGTTGAGATTCATGAGGTTCGTGAGCCGCGAGCTGCCCGTCGATCCCTGCGCCGTGCTTCCCGGCAACGTTTCGAACTCCTCGAAGTTCACTGGCTCGGCGCCTACGGACTCTAGAAAGGCGTTGAGAAAAGTCGCGTGACTCACTTCATCCAGCGTGTTGCTGGCGATGTATTGCGGGCCATCGGAATCGAGGTTCGACAGAGCTACCTGGTAAGGATTCAGCACCTGCTTCGGATCCACTTCAATGGGCGGGTTATTGCCGATCCCGCCGAGTTCCGCATACTGCGTCCACAGGTCTGACTCGATCAGTTCCGCGGCCGCGAGGAATCGAAGAATCGCAATATCTCCCTTGGTAATGGTTGTACTGCTGCTCTGGGCGAACGCGGGTAGCCCGCTGCCCAGGATGCCAGCTCCAACGGTCGCCACCGCTCCGGCGACCATGCTGTTCTTGAGGAACGCGCGCCGGTTGGCGGTGCGTTCCAGAATTTCCGTGAGTTGCTTCATGATTTCCTCTCTTTCACCGCATCCCACTGCTTGCATCGGTCACGGTGTAAACGGAGAGTAGCGTGCGCTCGTGTGGCCCCATGTCACGTGAAAGTCAAAGCTTTGTATTTTCTAGGAGGATTTGTCTCTTCGAAATCTCGCAGGATTCAAGTCCTGCAGTTTGGTTGGGCGAATCTTAATTCAAGGCTGGACGATTGCGCACCAGGAGCGGATCTCGTGTCGCTCGCGCCACTGGCACGGCTGCCCCAACACAGATTCGTCCCACGCTATAATTAGAAACTTACAAAATTACCCACATTTACGTGTCCACTTGCAACCCGCTCGCGTGGTTTCGCGTTCTTACTTAGTTTCGGCAATGACACGGTGTGATGCGATCGGCAGAACCGTGCTCCAAATTCTTTGCGTTGTGGATCTCCTGTATGCGCAGTTGTTGAAAGGAAAAAACTTCGAAATGATTCGCCTGGCCGTTGCAACGATTGCTTTGATCGCCCTGATGAGCGCGTGTGCCTTTGCGCAGGACTCCGCACCGAAAGTGCAGGTGTTTGGCGGCTACTCCTTCGTGCACGTGGATAACGGCGGCCTCTCGCCCAATACGCTCTATGCCGCACTGCACGAGCCCAACAACCCATTCGCGATCGGTTCCAACTTTAATGGCTGGAACGCGGAGGCGCAGTACAACTTCACCCGCGTGATCGGAATCGTCGCCGACGTGGATGGCCGCTACGGCACGCCCATCATCTCGTCAAGGTTCGCCACGCTCACCGGACTCCCCAAATCCACTGCCTATTCATTCCTGGTTGGACCGGTGTTTTCGTTCCGGAGTAAATCGAAACTGACGCCGTTCGTCCACGTGCTCTTCGGTTTTGATCGAACCAGCCTGAACGCAACCACCATCTCGGGGCTGGTGAATCCGCTGGCCTCCACGGCCACGACTGACACCGACGCAACCCTCGCCTTTGGCGGCGGACTCGATTACCGATTGTTCCGGCGGTTTGCTCTTCGTCTCTTCCAAGTGGACGATCTCCGCACCTATCACAATCTGAATAAACTCTACGACGGCACCTTCAATACCGGACAGTTCTACAACCTCGGTCTTCACCAGAACAACATTCGGATTTCAACGGGAATTTCTCTACGCTTCTGACGCTGTTTTTCTACGGCAGCCCGAACTCGTACACGGCGCTGCCCGCCGCGATCGCCACATATTCTTTGCCATCCACCGCGAAGGCTACCGGCGCCGCATAGACGGCGCCGCCCATCTGGAAATGCCACAGCGCCTTGCCCGTGGCGGCATCGAGCGCGATGAAGTTTCCTTCGGCGTCGCCGGTGAATACCAGGCCTCCAGCCGTCGATAGCACGCCCGACCACGTCGGCGATGTATGCTCGAACTTCCACTTGATCTCGCCCGTCGCGGGATCGATCGCCTTCAAAAATCCGCGATACGGCTCGGCATCTTCCGACGGAAAATAAGCGCTGCCGTAATAGGCATGGCCGGCTTCATAAGGTTGCGGCGCGGTCGAGAAAATGTCGCACTGGTCGCGCGCCGTCACGTAGAACAAAGAAGTCCGTGGATCGAACGCCGGCGCCATGAAGTTCGTCGTGCCCAGCGCTCCCGGACACACCGTATGCCCTTCGAGCGTCGGCGAAGCTTCTTTCTTCGCAACAGGACGTCCCTCGGCATCTTTGCTCTCGCTCCACGTGATCTTGCCGTAAGCATTCGCAGAAATCAATTTCCCGGTGGTGCGATCGATCACGTAGAAAAATCCGTTCCGGTTCGCCTGCACGATCAGATGTTTTCCGCCGGAATCAATGATCACCGGCACCTGCGTCGCATCCCAGTCATGTTCGTCGTGTTTGGTGAACTGGAAATACCAGTTCATCTTTCCCGTGTCTGCATTCAGCGCCAGCAGCGTATTGCTGTAGAGATTGTCCCCCGCTCGTCCCTCGCCGCGATTCGAGGGCGAAGGATTTCCCGTAGGCCAGAAAATCTGGTTGGTGACGGCGTCATAGGTTCCCGTGTTCCACGCCGGAGCGCCACCGATCTTCCACGAATCACCGTCCCACGTTTCATGCCCCGGCTCACCCGGTCCCGGCACGGTGTAGAAGCGCCATTTGCGCTCGCCGGTCGCCGCATCGTAGGCATCGATAAATCCGCGCACTCCGTATTCGCCCCCAGAAACGCCGATCACGACAAGATTTTTCACCGCGAGCGGCGCGACCGTGAAGCTGTATCCCTTTTGATAATCCGCGGCCACAACATCCCAGATCACGTTGCCAGTTTTCGTGTCCAGCGCAATCACATGCGAATCGAGCGTTCCCAGAAAAACTTTATCTCCCAAAATCGCGAGCCCGCGGTTCACCCGCCCGCAGCACGGACGAATATCGCCCGGCAGTTGATGCTGGTACAGCCAGATCGGCCGCCCCGTGCGCGCATCCAGCGCGAAAGCGCGGTCGTCCTGTGCCGTCGCGTAGAGAATGCCGTCCACCACCAGCGGCGAGGTCTCGAGCTTGCCTGTAGCCCCCGTCTGGAATACCCACTTCGCCACCATCGTGTACGCAGTCGCGGTATTGATCTGATCCAGCGAACTGAAGCGCTTGCCCGAATAATCGCCGGAATACGTCATCCAGTTCTGTGGCTCTTTTCCAGAATTCAGGAGCCGCTCGAACGTCACCTGTGCCAGAACCTCGCCTGCAAAGAGGCACACGAGCAGCAAGGTCATCCCAATTTTCGTCCAGATTCCGTAGCGTCCTTTGCCAGACATCTTGATCCAAGCTCCGCGACAAGCTTTGCCAAGCATCTTCATCCGAACTCCGCTACGTCGTTTGCCAAGTATGTTCATCGGAACCCCTGCGCAACTGTGGAAGAGCGGCCCTTTCAGGGCCGCGTCTTGGCCCCAGAGAGAAATGGCCTTTAGGCCCTGTGGTCCGCTAGGGTTGAAGCCCGGGGCTTTGGGTCTGTTCTTACGCGGCGCTGAAACGCCGTTTTTGCACGGTCGTGCCCACGCCGCACCCCCGCCCGCCGAACCGTCGCGTTACACACTCACGTAGCCCTCGCCCCGTCATTTCGCCCCCACGCTGATCAGGTAGGCCACAATATCCTCAAGATCCTTGTCGCTCAAAAGTTCCGGAGTATAGGTCGGCATCATCGATTCGCGGCTCTTCTGAAATGACCGCAGCTTGTTTTTGTCGAGCAGATAAATCTGCTCGCTTGCGTCCATCATCTGCACGCTGAAGTTGTCTTCGTTCAAAGCCACGCCCTTGATTTCCTTTCCGTCGGCCGTCACCACGGTAATCGTCTCGTATTCCTGGGGAAACTCTTTCGTGGCCTCGGTCAATCCCCAAGCCAGCCGCCGGCTGGGATTGCGCACCGAATCGAGAATGGCAGCCCGCGTTCGCGATCCTCCCACGCTCGTGAGCTCCGGCCCCACACGGCCGCCCTTGCCCTCCACCATGTGGCAGAGCGAGCAATTCGCTTCACCATAAAAAAGTTCCTTGCCGTGCGCAGCACTGCCTGAGGGATTGGCTGCAGCGTTCACCTCGACGCTGCGGATATAGGTGATGATCTGCCAGATCTCTTCGTCGGTCATGCCCACGCCCTGGCCATTGGTTCCGTTCGCCGGCATGACGGTCCCCGGGATTCCGTTGCTGATCACCTGAAACAGCTCCGCGTCGGAGTGCGCATGCTTTTTCTGTGCTCGCGTCAGGTCGGGACCGCGCCCGCCGCCGTGTGCCCCCAGCCCATGGCAAAGCGCGCAGTTAATCCGGAATTCATACTCTCCCGCCTTCGCTGCCTTGGAATCACCCGCATACGGGTTGTGATCGTCCGCCGCGCCAGCCGCAGTCACGGCCATCAGCAGGACGCCACAGATCGCCGACAGAACAAGCCCGCGCCTTTGAACACCCGAAACCGCAAATTTCGCCGTGATTCGCTCACCTCGCGCAGGGGCCAAATACATGAGTTCACCGTCCGGGAATTTGCCGAATTCTACGCTAAGCAATTGAGATCGTCGCTCTGGAAATCCGGGCCCCAACTCGAGGACCGTTTCGGAACGCTACCCGCCGTACATGACCGCCGGGTATCTGGGACCGGAACCGAAGGGTCTCTACACTTAAGATTCCCCGACCTCAAAGCCGATCATCTGGTAAGGGGGGAGCTTTTATCTGTAGACCGGTAAGTTGCTGATAATTCAGCCCTTCCATTGGAAAGCATTCGCCTGCGGAAGGCCCAGGTGAGCCAGCACGCGATAGGCAAACTCGCGGGCCATGTCATCTAAAGTAGCGGGCCGGTAATAGAAGGCTGGTATCAGCGGAAATACGGCCGCCCCGGCATCGGCGGCCCGGTACATGTTGCGGATGTGGATTTTGTTGAGCGGCGTCTCACGCACGCAAAGCACCAGCGGACGCTTCTCTTTCAAAGTGACATCGGCAGCGCGCTCGATCAGGTGCGAGGCGACGCCATTGGCAATCCGGGCCAAAGTGCCCACGCTGCAGGGGAGCACGACCATGGCATCGGCGGGGTAAGAACCGCTGGCCACGTTGGCTCCGATATCGGCGTTCGATTGCTCTTCGATCTTAATTTTTTGCTCTTTGACTTTAGATGCGCTGCTTTCGTTGGCCAGGATCTGGCGCACAAGATTCGCCCGGCCTCGAAGGCCAAGTTCTTCCGCGAGCACGCGCAAGGCCGAGTCCGATGCGATAAAGTTCACGGTTTGTACGCGTGCGTCGTGCTCGATCGCGATCAGCAATTGCCGGAGAAACACGGATCCGCTGGCGCCCGTGGTCGCGATGGTCAGATTTTGTGGCGGATGATTCGACAAAGCTTCTCCGGCGAGGCCAAGAGCGCAACCCCGACCTTGGAGCATAGGGAGTCGCCGAAGGGGAAGTCAAGGTAAAGGGCGGAAGCCCGAAGCTAGGAGCTAGAAGCTAGAAGCTGATTTTTATGGCATCAACGGCCAATCTACGATCTCGCCGCAGCGCAGCCGAACGCCACGCTCTGGCCGGAGTGGAGCGCGAAATCCGCGCCCAGGATTCGAACGGCCGCCGTAAATATCTGCGCGAGTTCACCCAAGCCTTCAGCCAGTACAATTCTCTTCTGGATCGCGACCAATTTAACAATGCTTTGCATGCGGCGGACGTGGTTCTGGTCGGCGACTATCATGCCCTGCCTGCGGCCCAACGCTATGCCGCCTCTTTGTTTGAGCAGCGCGCGCTGGCTGGAGACCGTCCGGTGGTCCTCGGCGTCGAAACCATCTTCGCCCGAGACCAGCACATTCTCGAAGAATGGTGGCGCCGCGAAATTGATGAGGCCGAACTTCGCCAGCGTATCCGTTTCGATCTTGACTGGGGATACGACTGGACTCCGTTCTACGAATTGCTGGTCGCGGCGCGCGACCACGGCGAGTCGATCTATGGCCTCGATTGCATGCCGCGCGAAAGCTTGCGCAAAATTGGCGCCCGCGATCGCCATGCCGCCGCCAAGATTGCCGAGATTCGCCAGCGGCATCCAGAAGCGGTTATCTTCGTACTCTTCGGCGAATCCCACCTCGCTCCCGGACATCTCCCGCGCGTGCTGCAGAAGGCTATACCCGGCGCCAAAACCCTGACCGTGTTGCAGAATATCGACGCGCTATATTGGCGCGCGGCGGGCGAACCGGTCGACAAGGTTGACGCAGTCCGCGTACAAGAAGACGTACTTTGCGTTTTTAACGCCACCCCGCTCGAAAAATACGAAAGCTACCGCCTGTTCCTCGATCAATGGAGCCGCTGCGAGACCGGCCCTGATTTCGCTCCCACCATTTACAACCTGATCGACAGCCTGGCCAGCTTTCTCGAGATCAACCGCTATTCGCCGCACAATGGCACGCAGCCCAAGTTCCTGGTCGACCTGCTGCCGGAGGTTCACGGCAACTCGTCGGATGCGACCTTGCGGCGTCTACTCTCGCGCAAAGCCATCAGCCAGCCGCAACTCCAAACCATGCTCGCCAGCGTGGAGGAGCGCGGTTGCGCCTATTTCCCTGAAGTCAACGCATTCCACATTCGCGAATTTCAGCTGGTTCATGCGGCCGAGGACGCTGCCCGCTTTCTCCATCACGCCTGCCGCGGCCTGCCCCAGCGTTTGAATGGACACAACATGAACGGCGAGGACTCCCGCGGAAATAGCAGCGCAGTCGCCGCGACCGACGCTTTCTATACGCGAGTGATTGAAAACGCCGTCGCCTATTTCGGCTCGCGCGTGCTTTATCCTTCGCGGCCCGCTCCCGAAACCGAAGCGCCCGCGTTGTCGCGTGCCACCGTTGAAAAAGCCGCGCAGGCGGCCATCCGCGCGGATGCGGCCAGATTTGACTCAGCCGCGCAAGAATGGGGTTACCGCCTCGGAAACCAGATCTACGAGTCGTATCTCGCCGGCAAAGTGAAGCCGAGCGGCCTTCGCCGCCTGTTCCTGACGCATCTCGACGAACCTGGACTCGCCCGAAAAGTCTGCACCGCCGTGATCGCCCGAGTGCGCTCTTCCTCTAACGCCCACCCTTAACCCCCTGAACTCGGCTCAGATGCTAATCTAGATTTCGCATCCTGATTTTGCATCTTATGTTTTCGCATCTAAGATTTCGCGTAGTCGACTGCTGAGCGCCACCGTGAACGCCGAATCCATCCGCAAATTGTTCGAGCAAGTGCGCCACGGGAAAATCACGCCCGACGACGCGGTCGAGCGCCTGCGTCACCTCCCCTTTGAAGATCTTGGCTTCGCCAAGGTCGACCATCATCGCAGCCTGCGCGCGGGCATGCCGGAAGTTATTTTCGGAGAGCGGAAGACACCCGCACACACCGCGCAGATCTTCGCACGGCTGGCCAAGCAAGGCGGCAACGTCCTGGCGACGCGCGCCGACAAGAAGCAGTTTGCCGCCGTCAAGAAAAAAGTTCGCGCCGTGGAATATCGCGAACTCGCGCGCGCAATTGTTTTGCAGCGCGATCCGCATACCTACGGCAAAGGGACGATCGCCGTGGTCTCGGCAGGAACCAGCGATATTCCAGTGGCAGAAGAGGCCCTCGTCACTGCCGAACTGATGGGTAATTCCGTTGAGCACTTCTACGATGTTGGCGTCGCCGGCATTCATCGTCTGCTGGCCAATCGCGAAGCGCTCACCAAAGCTCGCGTGGTGATCGTCTGCGCCGGCATGGAAGGCGCCCTGCCCAGCGTGGTCGGCGGTCTCGTGGGCGTACCCGTGATCGCCGTGCCTACCAGCGTTGGTTACGGCGCGTCGTTCAAGGGCCTGACTGCGCTCCTCGGCATGCTCAATTCCTGCGCCTCCAATGTGAGCGTGGTGAATATCGATAACGGATTCGGCGCCGGATATGTCGCATCGCTGATTAACCGGCTGTAAGGAGTTCAGGGAATGAAGTGTTTCTCGATCGCGATCCTACTTTGTACTTTTGCAAATACCTCGTTTGTGGAAAATACAAAAACGATTCAGCTGGCAGAGGTTGCGCAGCACTCCATCGATCAATCCAAACTCACATCGCCAGGGAGCGCGCCTTTTCATCTGAAAGCAGAAATTGTTGAGACCACAAATCCCGGCTCCGACTACAAGGCGGAAATTGAGGAATACGGGGCTTCTCCCGAAAAGTGGCGGCGGACGATCGTATCGCCGGGCTTTTCGCAAACTCTGACCGTGACGGCGATCAGATCTCGGAACAGAACAAAGGGGACTATTTCCCGTGGTGGCTAAACGATCTCGTCACCGCCATCTTCGATCCCGTGCCGATGCTCGACAGTTTGAAGAAGGTAAATGCACCGATGCAAAAGCCAAGCGGCTCGCAGCGTTCCAACAGCTGCGCCCGGCTGCAGATGAAAGTTGGCGCGCCTCCAGCCGAGAACAGCGCGTTCCTCGTATTTTGCTGCGAAGGCAGTCGCGGCCTACTTGAATCGGTAATCACTCCCGCATATGACGCCGAATTTAAGGATTATGCCGACTTTAAAAACATCAAAGTGGCTCGACGATTTGTGATCAACCCCGAGCCAGGCACGACGATCGAGGCAAAGATAACCCAGCTCGAGGAACTCGCGAGCCTTGAGGAAAGCCGATTCGCAGTCCAGCACTCGACGCCTCCCAAGGAATGCATCGACCGCATTAGCGTTCCGGAAGCTACCGTGCGAAGCTTGTCGGAATACACACCGGACGTCCTTTGGCCGCCTGTGCGCAGCGGCAAGACCTCCGGCGTCCTCAGCATGTACATCTCCGTAGATCGTAGCGGGCGTGTTCGCGAAGCCTGGCCGCTGAACTCCGATAATGCGGGGCTAGAAAACGCGGCACGTGAGCAAGTAATGAAGTGGCGATTCAAGCCGGCCACGATGCACGATGTCCCTGTTCAAACGGAGACCGTGCTGACCTTTGCCTTCACCACAAAGATTGGGGATCCGATACCCATCCTCACAGACGATGAAGCTCGCAAGTTGGCCATGAATGTACTCGAACCTTCGTTTCCTCCCGGAAGCAAGAAAGGGACCGAAGTGAAGGTACAGATTGGAGTTAACTTGGATGGGACGGTGAATGGAGTCGGAAATCCTTACGACGTGCCAACGCCGCTTTTCATGGCAGCATCCGCAACTGTCCGGCAATGGCATTTCCGGCCGTACCTGCGTAAGGGCAAGCCCGATCTCTTTGGCGCCGACATCGTCTTTCGAGTTCCGTAAAAATCTTGCAGAAGAAAAACGGGCGCGACTTTTCGCCGCGCCCAAGGCTCACCCCCAACAATTACATCCCCGACAGGCTGGACTGACCGGCCTGGCGCGAATCTCTTTCCACCACCAGTTTGTTCTCTACGCTGAACGCGCCGAACAGTTGGTTGGCGCGAATGCCCGCGACATTCTTGTCCATGGCGCTATCCACCGATCCGTACAGCGTGATGTGGCCGTTATCCACGATGATCCGTATCGGCCGCGCTGGATCGATCGCGTATTTGCTCAGCACAGAGTCGCGGTAGATCACACGAGCCGCGCGCAAGCGCAGACCATCATCAAAAAGGGAGACTGGTTCCAATGAGATGTTCGAGATTACGTCCTTCACTCCCCGCATATTCTGTATGTCGGCCAGGGCCTCGTCGCGGCCCACTCCAGTTCGATCCTGTCCCTCTACCGTGACCACGCCGTCCTTTACGCCCAGCGCGAAATAGTCGAACGTGATGTCGTAGCCGGCACGCACGTAGCGCAGCTTCTTAGCCAGTTGCTGCTCCAGTTGCGCATCAGGTACCGTCGGCCCCGCCACCGTAATCAGGTTACGCACGCCCTGCACATTCGAAGCTTTTCGAGCGAGCTTGGCCGCGTCCAGTTTGCGCTGGTAGAGATCGACCGCGCCCGTCAGGGTTACGATTCCGTCTTGGGTGCTCGATTGCACATCGCGGAACTGATTCTTCGCCGCCAATTTCTGCGCCACAGTTGTTTGAATTTGATTGTCGTAGCGCGTCGCCGCCACCGGCTCGGCCAGGAGCATCCCGCTCATTAGCCCCACCGCCAGCAGCGCACCCACCATTTTCAGCAAACCTGCTTTGTTCTTTCTCACTACTGTCATAGGTCACCTCCGACCCAATATTGACGAAACTTTACGAACTAACCACTTGGTTAATTCCTTCGATGCGGTCATGTGCGCAGGAGATGCATTAGTGCGTCGAACGCAGCCAGGCAGGATCGTCCGCAACTTCTTCAGGCTTGTCGGGTTAAATAAGAACGTGAGGGGCGAGGTTAGCGGCGAGTCCGCGTCCGTGGGGGACGGGCGCCAGTGCTGGATTTAGCGCGGCTCGCCTCTTCAGTCTTGAACACGCGGGAAAAAATCTTGTCCACGTTCTTCAGTTGTCGCTGCAGGTCGAATGCATACTCGATTTGCTTGCGCGGAACTTTTCCTGTGATCTCTTTGTCCGCAAGTACCAGGTCGTGAAAGTTCAGACCTTCTTTCCATGCGCGCATCGCGTGTCCCTGCACCAACCGGTAAGCGTCCTCGCGGGAAACTCCATGCTCCACTAGATCAAGCAAAAGTTGGCCGCTGAAAATGAGCCCGTGCGTACTCTCCAGGTTGGCCAGCATCCGCTTGGGATACACAAACATTGTTTCGATCAGATTGGCCGTCTTGTTCAACAAGTAATCGATGAGCGTGGTGGAATCGGGCAAAATCACGCGCTCGGCCGAAGAGTGCGAGATGTCGCGCTCGTGCCACAAGGCAACATTTTCAAATCCGGCTTGAGCATTGCCTCGCACCACTCGCGCCAAGCCGCTGATCTGCTCGCTGGTCACTGGATTTCGCTTGTGCGGCATCGCCGAAGATCCCTTTTGCTTTTCACTGAAAAACTCCTCAGCTTCGCGAACCTCTGTGCGCTGCAGGTGCCGAACCTCTGTGGCAATCTTGTCCAAGGTAGAGGCGATCACCGCCAGCGTCGCAAGATAATGCGCGTGCCGGTCGCGCTGGATCACCTGGGATGACACGGCCGCCGCCTTCAATCCCAGGCGGGCGCAAATGTTCTCCTCAATCTCCGGCGTGAGATGGGCGAAGATCCCGACCGCGCCTGAAAATTTTCCAACTCTCAAATCCTCGGCCGCCGCCTTGAAGCGGACGATGTTTCGCTGCGTTTCCGAATACCAGTTCGCCAGCTTGAAGCCGAACGTAATCGGCTCGGCGTGAATGCCGTGCGTTCGCCCCACCATCGGCGTGTCTTTAAATTCCCACGCCCTTCGTTCGAGCACCTCAGCCAGCCGTTCAAGATCCTGCGCAATCAGCGCCGAAGCTTGCTTGATCAGCAAAGCCTGCGCGGTATCGACCACATCATTGGAGGTGAGTCCGTAGTGAAACCAGCGCGCATCGGGGCCCACGATCTCAGCTACCGCCGTGGTGAAGGCAATTACATCGTGACGCACTTCGGCTTCAATCTCGTGGATGCGCTCCACGCTGAAATCGGCGCGATCGCGAATGGATTTCGCCGCGGCCTTGGGAACCATTCCCACCTCGGCCAGAGTTTCCGTGGCGGCCACTTCCACCGCCAGCCAGGTGCGGAAGCGGTTCTCGTCATTCCAGATGCGGCCCATTTCCGGGCGGGTGTAGCGCGGGATCAACTCGAAGGCCTCCTGTCGATGCCGATGCAAGCAGGACAGAGGATTCTAACTGGAGCAGGAAAAAGAGGCCAGCGGCGGGTAGTGCCCAGGTTGTGCCTATTTCTTTATATATCGTCTTACGATACACTATAAAGGAAGTGGATCGCGGCACGATACAATCAGCGAGATGAAGAGGCTCACCTTGTCGGACTACCAGGCGCTGGCCGAGTTCCGTTACCAGATCCGCCGCTTCCTTCATTTCAGCGAGCAGGCTGTCAAGAAGGCCGGTCTGGAGCGGGGTCAGTACCAGCTGATGCTGGCCATCAAGGGTATGCCGGCCGGGGTGCGTCCGCGCATCCGCGAGTTAGCCGGCCGCATGGAAATCCGCCACCACAGCGCCGTCGAGCTGGTGAATCGTCTGGAAGCTGGAGGCTTTGTCCACCGCACCCGGGCCCAGGACGACCGCCGCGAAGTGCTGCTCGGGCTTACTCCCAAGGGAGAGAAGGTCCTCGCCGAGCTGGCCCTCCATCATCACGACGAACTCCGCAGCGCCGGCCCGGAGCTGGTGTCCGCCCTTCGCCGCATCATGCGCGAGGGCAACGACGCCGATTCCCAGCATTTCCCCCTCCCGCACGAAAAGGGCCCGTCCGAAAAAGGCGCCGTCGAAAAAGGCCCGTCTGAAAAAGGAAAGACTGCCAAGCATTCATGAATCTGAAAGCCGATCGCCTCCTGAAGCATCGTTTGCTTCACAAATATGTCTCGCTGGTTCGTGAAGATCTTACCGCGGTCTATGCGCGCGATCTGCGCAAGTGGCTCATCATCGCGCCCGTGATTGGCCTAACCACTGGCTTGGTGATCACCGGAGTCGTAGTCATCATTCTCTGTAAGTTGTGGCCTCCCGTGCTCGCCTACTATCTGCACCATCACTGGGCGATCGTGCCGGGATTAGTTCTGGGCTTCCTCGCTACCGGACTCCTGATGCAATTTCTCACTCCGGATCCCAACGAACACTCCACCGAAGAAATCATCCGTTCCTACCACGAGCACGAAGGCGAAGTCGATATGCGCTCCTTCGTGCCCAAGCTGCTGGCGGCCATCACCACGGTCGGCTTTGGCGGGAGCGCCGCGCTCGAAGGCCCCAGCATTTACGGCGGCGCGGCCATCGGCTCGTGGCTTTGGACCAAGCTCCGGCATCTGCGTCTCCGCCTCCGCCTCGAAGACCGTGACCGCCGTATCATGTTGATCTGCGGCGCGGCCGCCGGCATGTCCGCCGTTTTTCGCGCGCCGCTCACCGGCATCGTGTTCGCTCTCGAGATGCCCTACCGCGACGACCTGGCGCACGAAGCTCTGGTGCCCTCGCTGATCGCCTCGGTCGTCTCTTTCGTCACCCTCAGTTCTTTTCTCGGCGCGGCCCCGCTTTTCAACTTCGTCGGCTCTACCGGATTTGCCCGCCGCGATCTCTACTGGAGCGCGCTGCTCGGCTTAATCGTAGGGCTGCTCGCCATGGTCTTTGTGATTACTTTTCGCCGCGCCCGCAGTTTTTTTGTGAAGTGGTCGCTGCCCCATTGGCTCAAGCTCGCAATCGGCGGCTTGCTCACCGGCCTTTGCGGACTTCTCTTCTTACACATCTACCCCGGCAATCTCGTACCCATCGGCCCCAACTATGAGGCGGTCGGAGAAATCCTGGCCAAGTCTCACAGCACTTCACAATTAATTGTCTTCAGTGTGCTCAAGCTCGCCGCAACTCTGTTTACGCTCGCTGCCGGCGGAGTGAGCGCAATGTTCGTTCCACTATTTCTTGCCGGCGGGAGCATCGGAACCGCTTTTGCCCAGTCCATCGTCCACAGCCCCAGCCTCGATCTTTACGCTGCGGTCGGCATGGCCTCGTTTCTGGCCGCCGGATACAAAACACCGCTGGCTGCGGTTGTTTTTGTTGCGGAAGCGACCGGGGGTCATGCTTTCATCGTTCCCGCCCTCATCGGAGCCGCCGTAGCCTACGCGGTCTCCGGCGACGCCTCAGCCTCAGGCGACCAACGTCTACACGAGGGCGAAAAGGTAAGGGAGTATCCAGAGTCACACGTGTGAAATAAGCTTTCCGGCAATTTCTGTCCCGAGGTCACTCGCCGCGAAGATTCCACTTCCTCGCACCGGCAGCATAATTTGTATTGCCAACGGTCGCTGTCTTTGAGTATTCTTCCGCAATCCCCAGAGCCGCACTCTGCAGGGAAGCGTGTATCTGATGGCGATAGCTGACCTCAAGCGATCACGTCCTTATCTGCGCAGCCCGCTCCTGCGTTTAAGCGTGCAACACCGGCTGCGCCCTTTCTTCTGTTGTCGATCCGCTTGTCCACTCGCCAAGAATCCGATTCAGCAATAACCGACCATTTCAAGTCCGAACTCAGGGAGAAGCAATGCTGAAGCTACAAGCTAGATTGATCTGGATTAGTTTTCTCGCAGTGGCGTTCCTCGCCCAGTCCTTCGCACAGGGCGGCGCGACGGGCGCGATCACCGGCACAATTCAGGATCCCAGCGGCGCGGTCGTCGCCAACGCCGATGTGCGTATCACCAACCAGGAAACAGGCGTGCTCGAGCGCAGCGTCACTTCCGGCGGCGATGGTTCTTTCACCGCTCCGCTTCTGCCGGTAGGCCAATTTACGGTGAGCGTCCATGCGCCCGGCTTCTCCGAATCCACCTTTCGTGACATTGTCGTGCGCGTCACCGAAACCACGCGCTTGATCGCCAGGCTTAAGACTCAGGCGGTGCAGCAGCAGGTAGAAGTGCAAGCCGAAGTGCAGCAGGTCGATACCACCGACGCCACAACCGGCCAGGCCATCGAATCAAGCACCATCAAGAGCTTGCCGCTCGCCACGCAAAACTTTCAGCAGTTACTCACGCTCTCCAGCGGCGCGCAAGGCGAGTTGAATGCCGCCTCGCAGCTGGGACGTGGCAACGTCCGCATTGAAGTAAATGGCCAGCGCGAAGATAACAACAACTATCAGATCGAAGGCATCAGCGCGACCGACTACAACGTCGCCGAGTTGACGACCACGCCCTTGCCAAATCCCGCGGTCATTCAGGAATTCAAGGTGCAGACCTCGCTCTATGACGCCACTCAGGGCCGCAACGGCGGCGGTAACATCAATGCCATTCTGAAGACGGGCACCAACGCCTTCCACGGCGAAGCCTACGAGTTCTTCCGCAACACCGTGCTGGACGCGAACGACTACTTCCTCAACGGCGCGGGCGAGCCCAGACCGGTAATCAAGCAGAACATTTTCGGCGGCGACATTGGCGGCCCCATCGGCACCGGCGGCAAGCTCGGTTTCTTCTTCGTCAACTATTCGGGAACCCGCCAGCGCAGCGGCGATTCCCCAGGAACCATCATCAGCACACTCATTCCGTATATTCCAGCGGCCGATCGTGTTCCCTCCGGGTATCCCGCCCTGGAATCGGCTTTCCACCTCGCCGGCGTCGATCCAGTTGCCGCATCGCTGGTGGCGTTTCAAAGCAATCAATTCGGTGCGGCTGGCAATGGTTATCTCTACCCCTTGCCCAACGTTTCCGCTGGAACCGCTGCGGGCGCCATCGTTCCCTTCAGCACGAGTATCCCCGGCACGTACACCGACGACCAATTCACCGCTACCTGGGATCGCGAATTCCGCAATTCCAACGACAAGCTCTCGATCAATTTCTTTTTCCAAGATTTTCAATCCGACGTGCCCTTCGGCGCAGGCGGTCTGCAAGCCTCTCTCGGCGGCAGCATCAGCAGCGGAGACCTCAACTTCCCCTACCAACTTCCGGTGAAAGATCGGGTCTTCTCGCTTACCGAGACTCACGTTTTCTCTCCCACCCTGGTCAACGATTTCCGCCTCGGCTTTATTCGCATCAACAACAGCGATATTAATGTTCCACCGGTCACCGCCGCCGATGCCGGAATCACCCGCCCCACCAACAATCTCACCGACAACATTTACAAATTCACTTTTGTCAGCTCTGGATTTCAGTTCGGTCCCACACCCCAAGCCAACCAGTATCAGGCGCAGAACAACTTCAATTTCATCGACACGCTGGGCTGGGTGAGGGGTAAACACAACTGGCGGTTCGGTGGCGAGTTCACTCCGGTCGCCCTCAATAAACAGTTTCCGCAAGTCTTCAACGGCCAGCTTTATTTTGGCGATTCCACAACCACGACCGCTCCGGGATGCACTGTCGCCAATCCGTGCCCGGTCAGCGATGTCGGCAATTTTCTGCAAGGCGCTCCGGAATTCAGCTTCGGCGGTGGCGGCGTTTACAACCACAATTACCGCCAGAAAAATTCCGCCGTATTCGTGCAGGACGACTGGAAGGCCACGCAGAACGTCACTCTGAACCTCGGCCTCCGCACGGAATTCTTCGGCGCCTGGAGCGACAACGCCTGCCACATCGGCAACATGGAATCCGACCTCACCAAGTCCGGCCAGTATCCCTTCATCTATCCCAGCTGCGTGAACAAGCTGGGTGTTCCCGGCCTCACTGGAAACGCGGCTGGATCCACTTTCAAAAACAGCGTCTCCACCGGAATCGGCCCGCGCATCGGCTTCGCCTGGGATGTGATGGGCCATCACAACACGACCATTCGCGGCGGCTACGGCATCTTCTACGTTCGTGAAGATGTAGGAGCGGTCGACCAGCTCAGCTTCCAGTCCCCGTTCATCCCCATCGTGTTTTTCGGACAGACCCCCGGCTTCACCATGTCTGATTTCTTCACCGGAACTCCCGCCACCAATTCCAACGCGGTGCCGGCTGCTGGACAATTATCCGGCGCGTGGCTTCCCTGCCTGGCTCATCTCACAAGTTTCGCGCCCAGCAACAATCCGCTAGTCGGAGACGCGAACTACGCCTGCACTGGCGGTCCCGGAGTGAATTCCACCCAAAACCTGTTCGTGCTCGAAGTTCCCCGGCACTTCGTAGTCCCCAACACGCAGCAATGGAACCTCACCGTCCAGCGCGATCTGGGCCGCAAATGGGTGCTGGAAGTTGGCTATGTCGGCACCAAAGGCACGCACTTGCGCGAAACGCGTGACGCCATCCAGTCCGTCAACGCCACTCCCGCGAACCCATTCGTCGTCACCGACACCAGCGGCAACAATTACACAATCACCAACAACACTTTTTCCAATGCCATCGCCCGGACACCCACGCCCGGATTGAACGGCTATTCGGGTTATCAGATCTTCGCCAACGATGCGTACTCCATCTATCACTCTCTTCAGGGCACCGTCTCGCGGCGATGGGAGCGTGGCTACATTCAGGCCGCCTACACTTTTTCCAAAAACATTGATGCGACCTCAACCGGCAACACCGCCAACAACACGGCCTTCAACGACGAGAGTACGATCAACGCCTCCCGCGGAATCTCTGACTTCAACCGTCCGAACGTGCTAAAACTCAGCTACGTTTACGACCTCCCATTCTTCGCACACGCGGCCGGATTCAGGCGTGGCGCGCTCGGGGGATGGTCCGTCAGCGGCGTCACCAGCTTCCAAAATTCCCTGCCGTTTTCTGTTCTGGATTCCAACGGTGGCAACGCCTTTCTGGGAGCCGGCACGTCGCCCGTGGCCGCAAGTCTGGCTTCCGGCGCCACCATTGGCAGTGGCATGAGTTCCGGCAGCGTCTCGCAGCGCCTGAGCGGATGGCTGAACCCAGCCGCCTTCACCACCGCACCGCAGCTCTATCCCATGCAATGCCTGACTAGCGCCGACTTCTGCACCACCGGCTTCGGCGACCTCGGCCGCAACATTTATCGCGGCCCATTCCAGCAGAACTGGGATTTCTCCCTGATCAAGCACTTCCGAATTACGGAGCGGCAGGATCTCCGCTTCGCCGCTGATTTCTTCAACCTGTGGAATCACCCGAATTTCGGCACTCCACTGATCACCGACTATGAACAATATCTGGCCTGGTCCTCCGGCCCCAAGACCAGCCCGGACCCATTTGGCGAGATCGTCAGCACCACCGGAACTCCGCGCCTGATCCAGTTTTCGCTGCGCTGGGCATTCTGATCCATAGCCAAAAAGAGAAGCCGGGAAGCGTCGCTTCCCGGCTTTTTTCTTGCTTCGATTTCAGAGTCTTCGCTGAACTCTACGGTCGCTTCTCCGCTTCCGTAATCAGCGGCCGCAGTGCGTCCACCGAGAATCCCAGCGTACCCCCGGAAAATCCGTCAATGTAGGCGGAATTGATTCCAATCACTTCCGCATTGGAGTTGAACACCGGCCCACCGCTGCCGCCGTGTGCCGTGGGCGCGTCGTAAATCAGCTTGTCTCCCACCACATCGCCCAGGTGCCCGCACGTGGTCGAAGGACGAATCAGCGACAACGCCGCCAGTTCACTCGCCGCCGTGATGTCGTTGTGCCGGTACGCCAGCCGCTGGTAAATCCCGCTCGGCGACTTCGCCACCATGCCCGCAATTCCCATCGGATAACCGATCACGGTCACCAGTTCTCCCGGCAACGCGCTCCCGCGTGCCAGCGGCAGAACGGCAAGTCCGCGCACCGCGTCCTTATTCACAATCTTCAGAACCGCCAGATCGCCTGTCGAAGAAACCGACCCGGGCGTCAAGCTGACCGGCGTCGCCGATCCGGGAAAGAACACGACCAGACTCTCCAGCATCGCCGCCGCGCCCCGATGCATCAGTGCCTCCGCCTCGCTGTCGCCATACCACGGCTCGGCCACATGCCGGTTGGTAGCAAGCAATCCGTCGCCCACCAGAAATCCAGTGCCCGACACACGCGCTCGAATCGCTGCCGGCTGGTTCGCAAACCCCACCTGATACACGCCGTAAATGTAGCCAATGGAATTCCGATACCGGTTCAGCACCAGGGCCGGCATGGCCTGCTCTTTTTCCAGCTGCGCCACTTGCTGCGTCAGCGCATGCACTTGCTTCTGCAGATCGTCCGGCTGCGGCCCTTGCGCCATCCCGGGCGCATAGTAATGAAACATCGCCACCGCGCCGATCAGCAACACGATCGCCAGCACGGCTTGCACCGCCTGCTGCCAGCTCTCAGTAACTTCGTTCGATTCCTGTGGAACTTCCGGTTCGGCCATGGGTGTGGATGCCGCGCTCTTCCAGTTCGTGCGCGCGGGAGGACGGAAAACGCGCGCCCGGCTCCGAAAGCAGGCGAGTCGTCATCTTGCCTTGTCCGGCAAGGCTTTTCCACGGTACGGAAGATGATGTACAGGGGATACCAAACGAGCGGGGAGAATGGCAGCCAGCGGCAGTCTGCCAAATGCAAGCAGGCTAAGGCTTTCCGAGGCCCAGCCGCTTGGCCATTTCGTCGTAAAGAAAGCCTTTGCCCGCCTTATAAGGCTGCACCCATTCGCCATCGATCACGAATTGCGGCACAGCGCGCTTGCCCGTGTGCTTGACGATCTCTTCTGCCGCGCCCGGCGTGCTCTCTACGTCGATATCTTTATAGGGAACGTTGTGTTTGGCCAGAAAGCGCTTGGCCTCGCGGCAATCCGGGCACCAGGCAGAAGAGTAAACGGTGAGTTCCATAAATCGATTGGATAATGACCTTTCAGATACTGTCGCGCGGACCTGACTTGCCGCGCCTTTCGATCGTATCCTACACGTGTTCCAGTTGCCTCACCGTACGTTCATTGACCACGTTCCCCGTATTCAGCGTCGAAGCCGGCTCAAACAGGATAAGCCAGCATTCCTCGTCCGCCACCGGTCGATGCTCCACCCCGCGCGGCACCACGATAAACTCGCCTTCCTCGATCCACTCGTGCCGGTCGCGGAATTCCATGCGGAAGCGTCCTTTCACGACCAGGAACATCTCGTCTTCGTTTTCGTGATGATGAAACACGAACTCGCCCTTCAGTTTGTCGAGCTTCACGTGTTGGCCGTTCAACTCTGCAGCAATGTAGGGCTTCCAGTATTCCGAAATCTTTGCGAATTTATCGGCAATGTTGACTTTGGTCATGAAGCGCTCCCCCTGCTGACTTTTGACCGCACTCTACAGATTCGCTGAAAACTGAATTGGTCGCAGAATCGGGTGCCCCACCCTTGCGCGCTTTTTGCGCAGGGTGGGGATTTTGATTCCTTCATCCTCTTCGACCACCACGCATCGCTCGCCCTCTTAAACCTGGCCGGCCCCGCCGTCCACATTCAAGTCAACTCCAGTAACGTAGGATGCCTCGCTGCTGGCCAGGAAAAGAACCGCGTGTCCCACTTCCTCGGGAGTGCCAAAGCGCTTCATCGGGTTGGACGATTTGATATAGTTCGCAAACTCGTCTTGCCCCGCTTGTGGCATTCCGCCCTTCGCGAGGATCGGGGTTTCGATCGGTCCCGGACTGACCACGTTCACTCGAATTCCGCGATCAACCAGTTCCGCGGCAAACGTACGCGCCAGCGAGCGCACCGCCGCTTTGGTCGCCGCATAAATACTGGTTCGCGGAAACCCCTTCGTACTTACCACCGACGAGTTCAGTACGATTCCGGCATTGTTATTAAGATGCGGCAGCGCCTTCTGCACCGTAAAATACAGCCCTTTCACGTTGATATCGAAAGTTTCATCGAACAGTTGCTCGGTGCTTTCGCTTGCCGAAGCAAACTTCGCGATGCCCGCGTTGGCAAAAATTGCGTCGATCTTACCGAATTTTGCGGTCACTTGTTTATACAGCTGGTCAATATCGGCCAGCTTGGATACATCCGCCTTTACCGCCAGCGTGCCGTTGCCAATGGTTTTGACCGCCTCATCCAGCGTCTTCTGGTCGCGCCCCGAGATGGCAACTTTCGCTCCCTCGTCATGAAACAGCTTAGCGGTCGCTAAACCAATCCCACTGTTGCCACCCGTAACTACAACCGTTTTGCCTTCAAATCTTTTTGCCATGGAATCCCTCCAAATACGAATTTTTGCGGGCCCAGTCATCGCCACTCTTTAAATGACTTGGCTTAGTCGGATAGTTTGATTAATATCAAAATATCAAGGATTCACAAATATCAAGACGTGGTATGGACAAAACACAACTAGCCCGGATTTCCAAAGCGTTAAGCGACCCCACTCGCTTGCGGATTTACGAGGCGATTGCCGCTGGCGGTGAAATGTTTTGCGGACAAATCGTAGCGAAGTACGGGCTCACTCCGGGCACAATCTCGCATCATCTCAAAGTCTTGGCGGACGCCAATCTCATCGAATGCCGCCGCGAGGGCCAGTTCATCTACAACCGTTCGCGCCCGGAGATGATCCGCGAGTACGGTCGGGCGCTCACGAAAATGGCCGGCAAAACAAAAGCCGCCAGCTCGCGCTGACGGCTCAAAGCTGATCGCTAGTCTTCCTAGCTGTTCTCGTACAGCAGCACGCCCTCGGTCTTCTCCGCGTCCACCGGACGGTAGAACAGCTTGTTGTCTTCCAGGAAGACCTCGATAAACGCCGGACGCGTCGTGATCGTGCCCTGAATCAGCGCCTCCGACAGCGGGTCTTCAATATATTTCTGCAAGGCCCTGCGCAGCGGCCGGGCGCCATAAGAGCGATCCGTCAGCGTCTGGTTGAGAATCCACTTTTTCGCTTCGTCCGCAACCGTAACCGTAATCGCCTTCTGCGCCAGGTTCGCGTTGAGTTGCGTGACCATGAGCTCCAGAATCTGAATCAGATCCGCTTCGCTCAAAGCCAGAAACAGAATGATTTCGTCCAGCCGGTTCAGGAATTCCGGATTGAAGGTGCGTTTCACTTCGCCCTTCACCAGTTCCTCAACCTTGCCCGAAACCTGATCCTCCGCGGTTGACTGGAAGCCAAAGCCCTCGCGCTTCTGCAGGTGCCGCGCCCCAATGTTCGAGGTCATGATGATTATCGTGTTCTTGAAATCGACCGTGTTGCCCAACCCGTCGGTCAACTGGCCGTCTTCAAAAACCTGCAGCAAGATGTTGAACACATCCGGATGCGCCTTCTCGATCTCATCCAGCAGCACCACCGAATACGGCGCACGCTTTACGCGCTCGGTAAGCTGTCCGCCCTCTTCATACCCCACGTATCCCGGAGGCGAGCCGATCAGCTTCGAGACCGAGTGCTTCTCCATGAACTCCGACATGTCGAAGCGAACCAAAGCTTTCTCGGTTCCGAACATGAACTGCGCCAGCGTCCGCGCCACTTCCGTCTTTCCGACGCCCGTCGGCCCCAGGAACAGGAACGACCCAATCGGCCGGTTCGGACTCTTCAACCCTGCGCGCGAACGCCGGATCGCCCGGGCCAACGCGCTGATCGATTTATCCTGCGAAATAATCCGCTTGTGCAGCTCTTCTTCGATGCGCAGCAGCTTCTGCGTCTCTTCTTCTTTGATCGAAGTGATGGGAACGCCCGTCCAGCGCGAAACCACGTCTTCGATATCCTCGCGGCCGACCACGCCGGTCGAAGATTCATCCAGATGATATTTCTCGCGCAGTGCGCGCAGGTTCTCGCGCTCCTTGCGTTCTTCATCCGAATAGAAGCGGGCCTTCTCGAACTCGTGGTTGGCGATCGCGTTCTCCATGCGGTGCACGATGAACTTGATCCGCTTCTGCACTTCGGTGATCTCTTCTGGCTGCGAAGTCTGCCGCAGTTTCACCCGCGCGCCAGCTTCGTCGACCAAGTCGATGGCCTTGTCCGGCAAGAAACGGTCCGGAATGTAGCGGTTCGAGTGCGAAACCGCGAAGTTGATGGCATCATCGGTATAGGTGACAGCGTGGAACTTCTCATACCGGTCCTTAATGCCGAACAGCACCTTCACCGCGTCCGCCTCGTTCGGCGGCGGAACTTTCACTGCCTGGAAGCGCCGCTCGAGCGACCGGTCTTTCTCGATCGACTTGCGATATTCACCCGGCGTCGTTGCGCCGATGCACTGAATCTCGCCGCGCGATAGCGCCGGCTTCAGAATGTTCGCCGCGTCCAGCGAACCTTCCGCCGATCCCGCGCCTACCAGCGTGTGCAGCTCATCGATAAAGATGATGGAATTCTGCGACTCCATCAGCTCTTTCATGATGGTCTTCAGCCGCTCTTCAAACTGTCCGCGATATTTCGTTCCGGCAACGATCAACGAAAGATCGAGCGCCAGAATTCTCTTATCTGCCAGAAACGATGGAACCTCGCCGTCAGCAATCCGCTGCGCCAGTCCTTCGACAATAGCCGTCTTGCCCACACCCGGCTCGCCGATCAGCACTGGATTATTTTTGGTGCGCCGGCACAAAATCTGCACCACACGCTCCAGTTCCCCGTCGCGTCCCACCAGCGGATCAAGCTGGCTATCCATCGCTGCCTGCGTCAGATCGCGTGAAAACTCGCTCAACAGCGATGACTCCCGCTGCCTCTGCGGCTGCGCTTTTTCCTGGCTGGTGCGCGCCAATTCCTCGCGAATGGTCGAGAGCCTCAACCCGCGCTCGTGCAGAATTTCCGCGGCGAAGCACTTCTCTTCTCTCAATAAACCCAACAGCAAATGTTCGGTTCCAATGTGCCGGTGCGAGAGCCGCTCCGCCTCTTCCGCGGCATAGGCCAGCACCCGCTTGCACTCGTTGCTCAAAGGCAGGTCCACCGAGGTCGAGACTTTTTCCCGAATCGTGGTGTGACCCTCAATCTGCTTGCGGATGGACTCCACCGAGGCATGCGAGCGCAGGAATCGATTGGTCAGGGCTTTGTCTTCGCGCAGGAGCCCCAGCAGCAGGTGCTCGGTCTCTATATAAGGAGACCCGAACTGGCTTGCTTCGTAGCGCGCAAAAAAGATTACGCGCCTGGCTTTCTCCGTATAACGTTCAAACATAATGCGCTTCCCCCTGAACCCTTCTGGTCGAGAAGGCGCTAGCCCGGCTCGACCTACCTGAATCCCCGCCCGATTTCGTGTACGTCCTGCATCCTGATTCGTGTCACCCGGTCATTATGCAATCAAACGGCCACCAAACCCAAGTACCGAAACGTTACTTTAATGTTACCGAAGGAATCTGTTGAAATCTCCCCCGGCTTCCGACTTTCGCTGTCATTCTGAGCAAGCGTCCTTTGCGCAGCGAAGAATCTTGGCGAGCCGCGCGAAGTGTCGCGTTCTTTGCGACACCACAATCGCGAGCTTGGCTCGCTTCCTTATCATTTGCCCAACTCCAATTTCTTGCACTTTGTCTAACTAATCTTTCACTCGCCGTGGCCAATTCACTAAACCGGCAGCGACTCGGGACCAACCTCTTCCACGTGCCCTCGCTCCAGACGCAACACCCGGTGGCAACGCCGCGCGAACGAATAATTATGTGTTGCAATGAGGGAGGTGAGTTGGTGCTCGCGATGTAATCGCGCAATCAATTCGAAAACCGCTTCCGCGTTCGGCCCGTCAAGGTCCCCGGTAGGCTCATCCGCCAGCAACAACTTCGGGCCGGTAATGAGCGCCCTCGCCAAAGCCACCCGCTGTTGCTCGCCGCCCGAAAGCTCTCCCGAACGGTGATGCGCGCGTTTCTCCAGCCCGACCTCGCGCAACCAGCGCGAAGCTTCCGGCGCAGCCTCTGCCCAGCTACGCCCCCGCACCAGCAGAGGCATCGCCACATTTTCGGCCGCCGTAAATTCCGGCAGCAGATAGTGAAGTTGCCAGACGAAGCCCGTCTCGCGATTGCGAAACTTCGATGCTTCATCCGCCGACAACGTATTCAGCTTCAATTCCGCGCAGTATACGTCACCCGCGGAAGCGTGATCAAGAGCGCTGAGGATGTGCAACAAGGTACTCTTCCCCGCTCCCGACTCGCCGACGATTGCGAGCATCTCGCCTCGCTTCACCTCGAACGATAAATTCTCAAAGAGCACCAGATCCGATTCGCCGGATCGAAAAACCTTCTTTAGCCCTTCAACTCGAAGCAAAGTGCCTTGTTTCGCCACTTGTTCACTTAGATGCACTTTGCCCCCGCTTCGGTCCATCCTGTCCCGGCCCTAGGCTGCCGCGGGCGGGAACAGTAGAAGCGGACATCTTCTCACACTAGCCCCCTACTCAACATGGCACCTTTGCACCATATGGAAACCTGGTCGCGGCGGCTCCGCCGATTACTGGCAAGCTGCCTACCGAAAACTGTACTCATTGTCCAGCACCCGCGATGTGACCTGCATCACGACGCAATAAGCCAAGATCAGTGGCCAGTCAAAGTCGCCAACGGTGCCCCTTGTTGCTTTTTCTGACCACCGACTGGCAACTGTTCTTCTACACTTCCACCTTCGATTCCGCGCCCGCCAGTCGTTCCAGCGACTCCCGGTAAGGCTCGCGCGCAATGCCGCGCTCCGTAATAATGGCTGCCACGTACTTCGCTGGAGTCACATCGAACGCCGGGTTCTCGATCGACACGCCATCCGGCGTCATCTGCTTTCCGCCAATATGAGTTACTTCCTTCGGATTACGCTGCTCGATCGGAATCCGGTCACCGTCCGGGCACGCCATGTCCACCGTCGAGATCGGCGCCGCCACATAGAACGGGATGCCGTTTTCCTTGGCCAGAACCGCAACCGTGTACGTTCCAATTTTGTTGGCCACATCTCCATTCGCCGCGATCCGGTCCGCTCCCACCACAATCGCTTCAATCTTTCCCTGCTTCATCATCGCGCCCGCCATGTTGTCGGAAATCACCGTGGTCGGGATGCCATCCTTCATCAGCTCCCACGCGGTCAGTCGCGAGCCTTGCAGGAACGGCCGAGTCTCGTCCGCATACACGTGAATCTTTTTCCCCTGCTCCACCGCCGCGCGAATCACCCCCAGAGCCGTTCCGTACCCAGCCGTAGCCAGCGCGCCCGCATTGCAGTGCGTCAGTACTCCACCCTCGCTCGGCATCAGCGTCGCGCCATGGCGTCCCATGGCCTGGTTCGCCGCAATATCTTCCGCGTGCATGCGCTTGGCTTCATCCACCAGATCGCGCTTGATTTGCGCAATAGGACGAATCCGTACGCGCTCGAACTTCTCCTGCATCCGCCGGATCGCCCAGAAAAGATTCACCGCCGTCGGCCGCGTTTTGCCGATCACGTCGCAGATCTGATCCAGATCGCGCTTGAGCTCCGCGACCGTCTCCGCCTTGGAGTTCTGCGCTCCCAGCGCAATTCCCATCGCCGCGGCCACGCCAATCGCAGGCGCTCCCCGCACCACCATCGTCTGTATAGCGTCGGCAACCTGCTCGTACGTTGTGCAGGTCACATAAGTTTCTTCCGTCGGCAGCTTCGTCTGATCGATGAAGCGTACGCCCTGTTCCGTCCATTCCAGTGTCTGAATCATTGTTTTTCTTGTCATCCTGAGCGAGGACTGCCATCCCCGACTTGTCATCCTGAGCGAGGATTGCGCTTCGCGACAGCGAAGCACAACCGCAGTCGAAAGCCTGCCCTGAGCGAAGCCGAAGGGGACCCCTTGTACGCCCACCGCAACCATCGGCTCCGCAAGACATTTCCGTTGCCGCTCTGCGCCTCGCATTGTCCGAGTCCCGGCCCGCTACGCCCTATGCGCCTCGCACAAACTCCTCGGATTGTTCGTCGCCGCCGGCCGTCCGCAAATCTCGCAAACCGCCGCGACCGCAAAAATCGCGGGCTGCGTATCATCCGTCTGCAGAATGTGTTGCGCCCGCACTTCGCTCGCCGTAAAGATCGACACAAACGGCGCCGGAGCCGCAGCCTTTTCTACATTCGGCCTTCCCTTCGCTTCCTCGCGTTCCACCAGGCACATCGCTCCCACCACGTGGAATCCAAACTCGCGCGCCGTCTCAATCGCCTGCACCGTCGAAGCCCCGGTGGTACAAACGTCGTCCACAATCACCACCCGCGCGCCCTTCTCGCGATAGCCTTCGATCCGCTGCCCCGTCCCGTGCTGCTTTTCCGCCTTGCGCACCAGAAAACCGTTCAGCTCGCCGCTCACCACCGAAACCGCCACCACAATCGGATCGGCCCCCATGGTGAGCCCACCAATGGCCTGCGCCTTCCAGCCTCGCTGCGTGATTTCGTCGCAAAAGACCTGCCCGGTCAGCCGCGCGCCTTTCGCATCCAGAGTGGTGGTCCGGCAATCGATGTAGTAGTCGCTGGTGCCGCCGGAAGACAGTTTGAACTCGCCCAGCCGAAACGACTTATGAGCGAGCAACTGCAGCAATTCCTGACGTGAAGAATTCATGAAATTCAACAATACCACGGGAAATCTGCCTCCGCCGCTGGCACAAACCTCCGTCTTTCGGCGGCGCTGCACTTCCCTCTTAAGGTTCTAGCCCCTTTCCTAATTACATCATGGTTGTGAAGGGCTACACTGCTGCCAATGCTCCAGGGTTGGGACAACTTCTTTATGATGGCCGGGGCCGCGGCCGCGACTCTGATCGGGTTGCTGTTCGTTGCCGTCAGCGTAGGCACCGGCTTCTCCCCGTCGGGATTCGTGCAAGGCACCCGCGCCTTCTTGACGCCCACCCTCGTTCAATTCGGTGCCGTGCTATTCCCGGCCTTGGCCGCGCTCGCCCCATGGCCGTCCGCGTGGCCAATCGGGCTCATTCTCGGTCTGGGCGGACTCACGGGCCTGGCCTATCAAATTCACGTAATCGCCGTGCGGCGCAAGGCCGCATTCGCTTTGCTCGATTGGCACGACTGGCTTCCGTACGCGGGCGCCCCGGTGCTCGGTTATGCCAGCCTGATGGTCGGCGGGATCGGATTGATTGCCGGGAAATCCTTCGCACCCTATACCATCGCGGGCGCGATCACGCTCTTACTATTCGTCGGCGTCTACGGTGCCTGGGACATTACGTTGTGGATCGTCAAGAATCGGGACAAGACATAGCAACGCGATGACTCGCCCACTACGCCGTCCCCTCCGTCAGCCTCTGCCTCTTTGCCGTGATAACCTTAAAGTTTCCCCACAATGATGCCCCGAGGTATGAAATTGCACAGTGCGCGAAAGTTTTTCTTCTTTCTTCTTCTTACACACATTTGCAGTTCCGGCCTCAGCTCGACGGCGTTCGCCGAGGGCACGCGTTCCTGGGAGCAGTCCAAATTTGAAGACCTCACCAAAGGCACAGCTACCGGCGTAGCCATTCGCAGCGCCGGAGGCCTGGAGCTGGCCCCCACCTTCAAGAGCCTGTACGCGAGCCCCTCCACCTACATTTGGGCCATCGCCGCCGACGACGCGGGAAATGTCTACGTAGCGGCCGGCGCCCCCGCCCGCGTCTACCGCATCACGCCCGATGGCAAAGCCACCATTATTTTCGAGCCGAAAGAACTCCAGGTGCAAGCCCTGCAGATCAGCTCCGCAGGCGCCATCTACGCCGCCACCGCTCCCGACGGCAAAGTCTACAAAATCGAACATAACTCCGGCAAAGCTCAGCCCGCCAAAGCCGACTCATCTCCAGCCGCCGATCCCTCCTGGAATTCTTCCGTCTACTTCGAACCAGGCACGAAATATATCTGGGATCTCGCACTCGACAAGTCCGGCAATCTCTACGTCGCCACCGGCGACCACGGCGAGATTTTCCGCGTCACGCCTAAAGGCGAGCACTCGGTCTTTTTCAAGAGCGACGAAACTCACATTCGCGTCCTGGCCTTCGACGCCCAGGACGACCTGATCGCCGGCTCCGATGGCAGCGGACTCATCTACCGCATCTCTCCCGCCGGCGACGGCTTCGTGCTCTACAGCGCGCCCAAAAAAGAAATCACCGCGGTGGCGCTCGATCGCTCCGGCAACATTTATGCGGCCGCCGTCGGTGAGAAAAAGCCTGGAAGCGCTTCGACCTCCTCAGCCTTCAACGCAGCCCTGTTATCCATGGGCGCGAACATCCCAGGAGGCGTCGCGCCCCAGGTTCCCGGCATGACCATGACTGCCAACCCCGCGGGCCCTGCGATCTCCGGGCCTTTTCCCTTTCCCGGCGGCGGCGCCAGCAGCGGTTCCGACGTCTACCGCATCGCTCCCGACGGTTCCCCGATCCGCCTGTGGACGTCGCACGAAGACATCGTCTACGCCCTCGCCTTTGATTCGCAGGGACGTCTGCTCGCCGGTACCGGCAATCGTGGCCACATTTTTGCCATCACCGGCCTCGATGATTTCTCCGACCTGCTGAAAGCCGCCGCCTCGCAGGTGACGGCCTTCGCCAAAGCACCCGGCGGTGGCGTCTACGCGGCCACCAGCAATCTGGGAAAAGTTTTTGTGCTCGGCCCGGGCCCCGAAGCCCAGGGCACCTACGAGAGCGACGTCTTCGACGCCAAAATTTTCTCCCGCTGGGGACGCGTCGAATTCCGCGGCGTCGGCAATGTCGATCTCTACGCCCGCAGCGGCAACGTCGACAATCCCGACCGCAACTGGAGTCCCTGGAAGAAAATCGACTTGGGCAAAGATGACGAAACCGGCGTCCCCGCCGCGCGTTACGCCCAGTGGAAAGCGGTGCTGCATGCGGGATCTCCAGCTCCAAACCTCGACAGCGTAGCCCTGAACTACCTGCCCAAGAACGTCGCCCCGGAGATCGACGACATCACAGTACAAGTCGGCGTAAAGTATCAGCCGCAACCAAAAAATACCGGCCTCAGCCTGAGCACGGATTCTTCGACTCTATCTTCCGGAACCCATTTCGAAGCTCCCCCGTCCAGCTCGCACGATCGCGATTCCATCGGCGTAAAGTGGAACGCGCACGATGACAACGACGATCAACTCGTCTTCAGCATCTATTATCGCGGCGATGGCCAGAAGCGCTGGCTTCTGCTCAAAGACGACCTCACCGACAAGGCCTATTCCTTCGACGCCAGCCTGTTGCCTGACGGCGGCTATACCGTGAAAGTGGTCGCCTCCGACGCGCCCTCGCACTCCCCCGGCGAGGCTTTAACCGCGTCGAAAGAGAGCCGCCGCTTCGAGGTCGATACCACCCCTCCGCGCATCGAAAATCTCTCTGCCACTCTTGACGGCAGCCAGATTCACGTGACCTTCCGCGCCGTAGACGGATTTTCTCCCGTGAAACGCGCCGAATATTCCGTCGATGCCGGAGACTGGAAGTATGTCGAACCCGTCGGCCAACTCTCCGACGCAAAAACCGAGACCTACGATTTCAAAGCCACGCCCGAGGCGGCGAAAGATGGCGGAGCTTCCTCGGAGCACGTCGTAGTCGTTCGCGTCTACGACCGTTACGACAACATGGGCGCGGCAAAAACCTTGATCCCGCAAAAATGATTTTCACCAGAAGGCTGCTTGAGACGCCACTCGACGTAGCGTGGAAGACCGGTGCGTGCAGCGCCTTGGAAGATCGGTTCGCGCAGTGCGGTGGAAGAGCGGCGCGTGCAGCGCCTTGGAAGATCGGTTCGTGCAGTACCGTGGAAGAGCGGCTCGTGCAGCGCCTTGGAAGATCGGTTCGCGCAGTGCGGTGGAAAGAGCGGCTCGTGCAGCGCCTTGGAAGATCGGTTCGTGCAGTACCGTGGAAGACCGGTGCGTGCAGTGCGGCGGAAAAACGGCGCGTGCAGTACCGTGGAAGAGCGCCGGATGCACTGCTGGGAAGAGCGGCTCGTGCAGCCCCTTGGAAGAGCGGTTCGTGCAGTACCGTGGAAGATCGGCGCGCGCAGTATCGTGGAAGATCGGTTCGCGCAGTACCGTGGAAGAGCGGCTCGTGCAGCGCCTTGGAAGATCGGTTCGCGCAGTGCGGTGGAAAAACGGCGCGTGCAGTACCGTGGAAGAGCGGCGCTTCAGCGCCGCGTAAAGCACCAGAACCGATGCGGGCTTTAGCCCCTGTGGTCGCATTTTGCATCGCCCTGCTAACGTATCTCCTCCGCAGCCTCCGACGCTTCCACCTTCGCGTTCACCGCGTTCAACGCTCCCGTGCGCCGCAACTCCGGAAACATCCACGACCACAGCGCAATCACCACCAGCGTTCCCACGCCTCCCAGCACCACCGCCGGTACGGTCCCAAACCATTGCGCCGTCAGTCCAGACTCGAACTGCCCCAGTTCATTCGAGGTCCCGATAAAAACCATGTCCACTGCCATCACTCGCCCGCGCATTTCATCCGGCGTGCGCAACTGAACCAACGTCGCGCGGATAATTACGCTGACCATGTCCGTCGCACCGAGCAGGATTAGCGCCACCAGCGACAGCACGATGCTGTGCGATACCCCAAACAAAATCGTCAGCACTCCGAAACCCGCCACTGACCACAACAGCGTCGGCCCCGCCCGCCCCCGCAGCGGCCGGTGAGCCAGCGCGACCGCCATGATCGCCGCCCCCACTCCGGGAGCCGTCCGCAACAAACCCAGCCCCCACGGCCCGGTGTGCAGAATGTCACGCGCGTAAACCGGAAGCAGCGCCACCGCTCCGCCCAGCAATACCGCAAACAAATCCAGAGAGATCGCGCCCAGAATCAACTTCTCGCGCCATATGAAATGCAGTCCGGCGAACACCGTTTTCATCGTCCTCGGTTCGCGCTTCCGCGCCTGCTGCCGGGCCTTGATTCGGAACGTCGACAGCAGCGCTCCCACTGCCGTCAGCATCGCCGCCGCATACACCGCCGACGGACCATGAAACGCCGCATACAGAATCCCGCCGAGCGATGGCCCCAGAATCGTGGCCGCCTGAAACGTGGTCGCATTCCAGGCCACGGCATTCGGGAAGTGCTCTTCTGGAACCAGTTGCGGCAGGATCGAACGGCTGGCCGTCCCGTTAAACGATCGCACCACGCCCAACAAAATCAGCACAACATAAATGGGACGCACCGCGTGCGTTCCCCGCTCGGCCAGCACCAGCAGAAGCCCGGAACAAAGTGCAAAACCTGCATAGCATGTGCCCAGCACCTTGCGCCGCTCGAAGCGATCCGACGCGTGTCCCGAAACCAGAAACAACAAGATCCCCGGAAGAAATTGCGCCAGCCCCACCAACCCGAGGTCCAGCGCGCGTTTCGTGATGTCGTACACCTGCCATCCCACCGCAACCGCCTGCATTTCGACGGCAGCCACGATCAGAAATCGCGCAATCTGGAACAGCACAAAATCCGGATGAGTAAACGCGATGCGTCCAGCTCTGGCGTCGGCGGGCGGTGGCATTGATCTTCTAATGTGCCACAGAAACAGTCCACTTGCATGACGGGCAAAGCGGAGGCCTTGTCCTAACACTGCGTGGATGGAAGAGAGTACACTGCAACAATACGAACACAAAACTTGCTGCCGCCAGCGGCCCCTTGTGCAGAAGATAAGAGGTCGCCCAAATGGCCCGCGACAAGTCTCTTCTACGATCCCTCAAAGCACTTCTTGATGCTGAATCCGACAAGCCTCGTGAGATACGGTACTGCCTCGATTGCGGCTCCCTTATGGAACATCGAACCTTCACATTCTCACTAGCGGATACTAGCGAAACCTGGCAGATTCCATTTCCATTTTGCCGCGAGTGCAACCCCACGGTGCGTCACCTACGGGTATCGTAGGTCCTAATAGTGCGTTGATGCTTTTCCCGTTCTGCGACCAACGAATTTTCATATTTGCTTCTTTGATCGACAACCCAGGGTTTGGGACACTACCAAAGCCGAGCAGCTAAAATCTGCTTATGTATATGCTGCGCACCCTCGGCTGGATCGTCTGCGTCGTCTACTCTACGATCCCCGCCTTCTGGTTGCTGATCCATCCGCGCGTCGAGTATTGGCGCTCGCGCCGGCGGTCGCCCTACAAAATCCTTCTGCCCGTCTGGATCGGAATGTGGGCAGCCACGGCCGCGATCACCGCCCCGTGCCGCGGCTTCCTGCTCTACAAAAATAACTGGACTTGGATTCCCGCGGGCTTATTGTTCTGCGCCGGCCTCGTGCTCTACAAGCTATCCCACCACCACTTCTCCCTGGCGCAACTCGGTGGATTGTCCGAGATCCTCCCCGGAGCTCGCGAGCAGCGCCTCGCCACCACCGGCATCCGCGCCCACGTGCGCCATCCCGTCTACCTCGGCCATCTCTGCGAAATGCTCGCCTGGAGCGTCGGCACCGGCCTGGCAGTCTGTTGGGCTCTGACAGCATTCGCCATCGTAACCGGTGCAGTGATGATCAGGATGGAAGACAGAGAACTCGAAGCCCGTTTCGGCGAAGGTTATCGCCAGTACCGATCCACGGTCCCATCAGTTCTGCCCAAGCTAAGATGACTCGCTTCCAACTCGGCGACCTCAGCGCCCTCTGCGGTAAGAGCTTTTGCTTCTGCCTGCATCGGCAAACGCATCGAAGAGCAAGTCGTTATAATCCGACTTGGCTGATGGCTGAGAGCTGACAGCTGAAAGCCCCATGCGCTTCGAACTCTTCATCGCAACCCGCTACCTCCGTGCGAAACGCCGCCAGGCCTTCATCGGCATCATCACCGGCATCTCCATCCTCGGAGTCGCCGCCGGCGTCGCCTCGCTCATCGTCGCCCTCGCCATCAACAACGGATTTCGCCAGGACCTGCAGGAGCGCCTCATCGGATCCACTTCGCACATCAGCCTCCTACGCGTGGCCGATGACGGCATCCAAGACTGGCCGCCGCTCCTCGAACGTCTTTCCAAGCAGCCGCACGTCGTCGCCGCCGCTCCCGCAATTTTCGAACAAGTCCTTATCTCTCGCGGCCCTCGCGCCCGTGGCGCCGTTCTCAAAGGCATGATCCCCGCCGATGAACGCAAGATCGGCGATCTGCTTAACACAATAAAGGAGGGATCAGCAGACGCTCTCGATGAAACGCCAGCTCCCGAGAATGACCATGTGGGGACAGCCGCCAAGCCTGCCCTGAGCGGAGTCGAAGGGGCTGTCCAAGGCGCTTCAGCCCCCGAAGACGCGTCCCCCGATTCCCTCGCCGGCGTCCACGCCCGCGTCGCCGCCATGCCTCCCATCATTCTCGGCAAAGACATGGCCGATAATCTCGGCGCGACCGTCGGCTCCGTCGTCCTCGTCACCAGCCCGCAAGGCGAACTCACCCCCTTCGGCATGGTCCCGAAATACAGCCGCTTCCGCGTGGTAGGAATCTTCAGCTCTGGCTTCTACGATTACGATTCTTCCTGGGCCTTCACGCGCCTCTCCGCCGCTCAAAGCCTCTTCGGTCTCGGCGACCTGATCTCCGTCATCGAATTCAAGGTCGACGACATCTACAAAGCCGACCAGGTTTCGCACCAACTCGAAAACGCCGCCGGCAAAGGCTTCATGACCACCAACTGGATGGAGCAAAATCAAGCTCTCTTCCACGCCCTCCGCCTCGAACGCCTGGTCACCTTCATCACCATCGGCCTCATCGTTTTCGTGGCCGCGCTGAACATCTTGATTTCCCTCATCATGATGGTCATGGAAAAAACCAAAGACATCGCCGTCCTCATTTCGATGGGCACGCGCAAATCGCAAGTCCGCAACATCTTCATCGCCCAGGGCGTTCTCATCGGCGTGATCGGCACCGCCATCGGCCTGCTGCTCGGCTACGCCATCTCCTACGCCGGAGGCCACTACCACATCATCTCGCTCTCGCCCGAGGTCTACTCCATCGACTACGTCCCCTTCGCCCCGCGCCCCATGGACGGCGTCCTCGTCGCCATCGTCGCCATCGGCGTCTCCTTCATCGCCACCCTCTACCCCTCCTGGTCCGCCGGCCGCACCCTCCCCGCCGAAGCCCTCCGCTACGAATAGTGTTCCCTTAAAGCACTGTCATCCTGAGCGAAGGGCGAGCGACAGCGAGCACAAGTCGAAGAATCCCTACCTGTCTGCGCCATCAACGGCACCACGAGGTGTTCTCACGCGGAACTTTCCCGCACCCGTCGCCGTACAATTAAACAGGAAGAAAGAAGGAGGTCTCCCATGTTCACTTTCCTCCTGTGGTGCATCCTCTTCGTAGTCTGCTGGCCGCTAGCCCTGCTGGCGCTCGTCGCCTACCCGTTCGTCTGGCTGTTGCTGCTGCCGTTCCGCATCGTCGGCGTCGCGGTCCACGGAGTGCTGGAGATTATCTACATCGCCATCACACTCCCCTTCCGCCTGCTGGCCGCGCCATTTAGGATCTAGGCGATGGGACAGATTTCTAACTTGGATTTAGGCCGCGACGAAGCGCGTTGAATCGCTTGAATGAATTCGAATGCGCCGAAGGAATCCACCGACGCCTGGAATACCCTGGAAGAGCGGCGCTTCAGCGCCGCGTTAAGGACCCACACTGATAAGGGCTTCAGCCCCTGAGGTTCGCCTGGCGGCGAACCTACCCCTCCATCACCTTCAACCCCTCACTCACCACCAAACTCGCCTCCGTCGCCCGCTGCACATCCTCCGCCGTCAGCCCCGGAGCCACTTCCTCCAGCACCAGCCCCCACCCCGTCACCCGTATGTAGGCCATCTCCGTCACAATCGTATCCACCACCCTCACGCCGGTCAACGGCAGCGTGCACTTCTTCAAAATCTTCGGTGCACCGTCCTTCGTCGTGTGCTCCATCGCCACCACCACGCGCCGCGCCCCGGCGACCAGATCCATCGCGCCGCCCATCCCCTTCACCATTTTTCCCGGGATCATCCAGTTCGCCAGGCTCCCTGACTCATCCACTTCCATCGCGCCCAGCACGCTCAAGTCAATGTGCGCCCCGCGAATCATGGCAAACGAATCGGCGCTCGAAAAATACGAGGTCCCCGCCATCTCGCTCACCGTCTCCTTGCCCGCATTGATCAGGTCCGCGTCTTCCTGCCCCTCAATAGGATAAGGCCCAATCCCCAGCATCCCATTCTCCGACTGCAACACCACTTCCATCCCAGCCGGAACGTGATTCGCAATCAGCGTTGGCATCCCAATGCCGAGGTTCACATAGAATCCGTCGCGCAACTCCCGCGCAATCCGATTCACAATCCGCTCGCGCTTCTCAACATCTTTTCCCACTCTGTTCATAGTTGTCATCCTGAGCGTAGTGGATGGATCGCGAAGCGACCCATCCGCGAAGTCGAAGGACCCCTTGCATTTCAACGCCACTCGCCGGCTCATCCCGGAATTCTCTTCGCGCTCTCGACTAACGGTGCTCCGCCCTCACTCCGCTACCACCTTCCGCACCGTCCGCTTCTCAATTCTCCGCTCGTACAACTCCCCTTGAAAAATCCTCTTCACGTACACCGAAGGCGTGTGAATCGAATCCCCATCCAGTTCGCCAACTTCCACCAGATGCTCAACCTCCGCGATCGTCACCTTCGCCGCCGTCGCCATGATCGGATTAAAATTCCGCGCCGTCTTCCGGTACACCAGGTTCCCCATCCGGTCGCCCTTCCACGCCTTCACAAACGCAAAGTCCGCCTTCAGCCCATGTTCCATCACGTAAGTTCGTCCATCGAACTCGCGCGTCTCTTTTCCCTCCGCCACAATCGTGCCCACTCCGGTCGGCGTGAAAAATGCCGGAATCCCCGCACCCCCCGCGCGAATGCGTTCCGAAAATGTGCCCTGCGGCACCAGATCAAGATGAATTTTCCCCGTCAGCACCATCTCTTCCAGCAGCTTGTTCTCGCCGACGTAAGTCCCGATGTGCCGCACAATCTGTCCCGCCGCCAGCAGCAGCCCGTTGCCTAGCCCGTCCACGCCAACATTATTGCTGATGGTCGTCAGGTTCCTCGATCCCTTCCGTACCAGCGCGCGAATCAGATTTTCCGGAATCCCGCACAGCCCAAACCCGCCAATCATGATGCTGGCGCCATCGCCCACGTCCCGAATCGCCTCATCCGCATTGACCACAACCTTATTCATAGCGTCGCATTCTAAACGACAGATCACCACGGAGCCACGGAGAAAAACAAAGTCCTGGCAAAGGCACCGCGGGTCCTGATTCGGTTAAAGACCCAGTAATTGATTTTCTCCGTGCCTCCGTGTCTCCGTGGTGAACTACTCTTTCTTCCCCGGATTCTTCCTCAGCCCGTGCGCCAGCTCAAATTCCTCCGCCAACTGCCGCGTCGCCAGATTCTCCCGGATATGCGCCAGCCGCTGCTCCACCTTCCACAGCGCATCCTCTAGATTTTTCTTGTTTGTGATCGCAATATCCCGCCACATCGAATACGGACTCGCCGAAATCCGCGTCATCTCCCGCAGCGCCCGTCCGCCAGCCGGCAGCAACGGCGCCTCTTCGCCAAACTCCTCCACCAACGCCGCTGCCAGCGCCGTTGAAATCATCTGGGGCACATGGCTGATCCACGCGCAGAGCTGGTCGTGATCTTCCGGCGGCAGGATCGCCACCCGCGCCCCAATCTGATCGATCCATCCCACAAATTCCGCAAATAACGGCTCCTGCAAATTCTGTCCTGGCAGCGGCGTTAAGAACCAAACCGCATTCCGGAACAATTCAGCGTCCGCAAAGTCCACGCCGCTGTTCTCTTTCCCCGCCATCGGATGCCCCGCCAGAAATCGATGCCGCGCATTCTTTCCAAACACCTTCAGCGCCTGTTGGGCCACCGCCGCCTTCGTGCTTCCCACATCCGTCAGCAATGTGCTCGCCGGCAGCGCTGGACCCAACCGCCCAATCAAATCGACAATCGCCAGCACCGGCGCCGCCAGCACCACCAACTGGCTGCCGCGCACCGCGTCCGCCGGCTCCGGGAATCCGACGTCGATCACCCCGCACATCTTCGCCCGCTTCAGGGCCGACTGCCGGTCGCACCCCACAATCTTTCCCGCAAACCGATGCCTCCGCAGCGCCAGCGCAAACGATCCGCCGATCAGCCCCGTCCCGATAATCGTGATTTGCCGAATCGGCATAAAGACATTCACCACAGAGACACAGAGACACAGAGACACGGAGAAAAAACAGAATTTCTAACAAACTCTGATCAAGAATTGATGATTGCGCGCGATAGGTATTCAGATTCGCTTGCAGTTGCCTTTCTCCGTGTCTCCGTGTCTCCGTGCCTCCGTGGTGAAAGAAAATCTACGCGATCTTTCTTCCCACCGCCGGCGCAATCATCCGCAATTCATCCATCAATTTCGCGAACTGCTCCGGAAATAGCGACTGCGCCCCATCCGACCACGCCTGGTTCGGATCGCAATGCACTTCAATCAGCAGTGCATCCGCTCCCGCCGCCACCGACGCTCGCGCCATCGGCGCAACCTTGTCCCGCCGCCCTGTTCCATGCGACGGATCCGCCGTCATCGGCAGATGCGACAGCTTGTGAATAATCGGAATCGCCGAAATATCCATCGTGTTCCGCGTATAAGTCTCGAACGTCCGAATCCCGCGCTCGCACAAAATCACTTCATAATTCCCGCCCGCCATAATGTACTCCGCCGAAAGCAGCAGCTCTTCCAGCGTCGCCGCAATCCCGCGCTTCAGCAGCACCGGCTTCCGCACCTTCCCCAACTCGCGCAGCAGATTAAAGTTCTGCATATTGCGTGCACCCACCTGCAGGATGTCGACATACGGCAGCATCATCGGAATCTGCGAGATCTCCATTACCTCGCTGATCACCAGCAGCTTGAATTTCTCCCCCGCCTCGCGCAGCAGCTTCAGCGCATCTTCCCCATGCCCCTGAAAAGAATAAGGAGAACTCCGCGGCTTGAACGCTCCGCCCCGCAGCACCCGCGCCCCAGCCTTCGCCACCGCTTCCGCCGTCGTGAAAAGTTGTTCCCTTGTTTCCACGGTGCACGGCCCCGCCATCACTACCACTTCATTTCCGCCGATATCAACTCCATTCGCCAGCTTCACAATCGTCCCCTCGGGACGAAAACTTTTCCCCGCCAGCTTGTACGGCGAACTGATGCGATGGACTTCCTGCACCCCCGGCAGCAACTCCAGGATGCGTATATCAAAATCAATTCCCGCTCCCACCGCGCCCAGCACCGTCTGCCGCGCTCCCGACGACCGGTGCACCTCGAACCCCATCTTCACCAGGTGCTCAATCACCTGCTGAATCTGCCCCTCGTCCGCCACATCCTGCATCGCCACAATCATAAAAGTTTCTCTGCTTCTAGCTTCTAGCTCAACAAATGTTTGCCATTGCGAAAAATGTCTTTGTCATTCCGAGCGCAGCGAGGAATCCGCTGTTGCTCGCCACCACCAAAGGCGTCAGCCAAGGCAAGCTTCGGTTAGCTAGAAGCTAAGAGCTAGAAGCTAGGAGCTGCCTCAATCATTCACTTCCGAATCCAGTTCCGTCCCGCCCTTCGCCGCTTCCGCCGCGCTCCCAATTCCTTCCTTCTGAATATTTCGCATCACATCCATGATTCGCTCAAAAATTCTCACCAGATCCTGTCCCGGCAGCGGACCTCGATTCATCCCCCGCACGTTCTCAAACACAACCCGCTCCCGCTCCGGCTCGTAAATCGGCAACGAGGTATCCCGCTTCAGCCGTCCAATCTCCACCGCCGCACGCGCCCGCTCACTCAGCAACTCCACCAGCCGCCGGTCAACCTCATCAATTTTCTTACGCCAATCCGCAATATCCATGAAAGACCCGGGTGCCCCACCCTTGCGCGATTTTGGCGCAGGGTGGGGATTTTGAATTCTTTTTGATTTCCTATTTCTTGAATTCCTATTGAGCGACCAACCCCCTCACCAACTCCCCCACCGCCTCCGCTTCCCTCCCGCGATTCTTCTCAATCGTCTCCACAACGGCGCTTCCCACCACCACCGCATCCGCAAATTTCCCGACCTCCGCAAACTGTTCCGCATTCGAAATCCCGAACCCCACGGCCACCGGCAACTTGGTCACTCTCCGCAGCCGTTTCACCAATTTCTGCGCATCCGCCGCCAGTTGTTGCCGCGCCCCTGTCACTCCCGTCCGCGAAACAGCATATACAAATCCTCGCGACGCCCCCGCAATCCGCTTCAATCGATCATCCGGACTCGTCGGTGCCGCCAGAAACACCGGCGCCAGATCATGCGCCTTCGTCGCCCGCAAATATTCCCCCGCCTCTTCCACCGGCAAATCCGTCACTAGCACTCCATCCACACCCGCGGCCCGCGCGATCATGCAGAACTTTTCCATCCCCATCCGCAGTATGGGATTCAAGTACGAAAACACCACCAACCCCGTCGACTGCGCATGCTGCCGCACATCCGCCGCTAACGTTAGCACCTGCGCCAGGCAGGTCCCGTGCTTCAGCGCCCGCTCGCTCGCCCGCTGGATCACCGGCCCATCCGCCACCGGATCGCTGAACGGCACGCCCAGCTCAATCACATCCGCGCCCGCCTCAATCGCGGCCAGGACGACATCGCGTGTCGTCGCGAGATCCGGATCCCCGCACGTCACATACACTACCAGCCCCGGCTTCTTATAAAAGGTCAAAGGCATTTCAATTGCGCGATTGAGCGATTCGGTCATTGAGTGATTGATGACCCTGACCAATGGCTCAATCACACAATGGCCCAATGACTCAATCGATTTTCAAATTCTCCCGCATAATCCCAATATCCTTATCCCCGCGTCCCGACACATTCACAATCACCACATCCGATTTCTTCATCCTCGGCGCACGCTTCAACAATTCCGCCACCGCATGCGCCGATTCCAGCGCCGGAATAATCCCCTCCGTCCGCGCCAAAAGCGTAGTGGCTTCTAAAGCCTCCGCATCTGACGCCGGAACATACTCCGCCCGCCCCGCATCCCGCAAAGCCGCGTGCTCCGGCCCAATCGACGGATAATCCAGCCCCGCCGACACCGAATGTGTATTCGCAATCTGCCCCGCCGCATCCTGCAGCACGTAAGAAAAAGTTCCCTGTAGCACTCCCGGCGACCCTCCGCGAAACCGCGCTGCATGTTCGCCTAGTCGTTCGCCGCGCCCGCCTGCCTCCACGCCGATCAACCGCACCTTCTTATCCTTTATAAATTCGTAGAAAATTCCAATCGCATTCGATCCCCCGCCCACGCACGCAATCACCGCCGCCGGCAGCTTTCCCTCAGCCTTCAGAATCTGCGCCCGCGCCTCCCGCCCAATCACGCGATGAAAATCCCGCACCATCGTCGGATACGGATGCGCCCCCAGCACGCTCCCCAACAAATAATGTGTCGTCCGCACATTCGTTACCCAGTCGCGCATCGCCTCGTTGATCGCATCTTTCAACGTCCGCGATCCCGATTCCACCCCGCGCACCTCCGCCCCCAGCAGCCGCATGCGGAACACATTCAACTCCTGCCGCCGCATGTCCTCCGTCCCCATGTACACCACGCACTCAAATCCCAGCAGCGCGCAAACCGTCGCCGTCGCCACGCCATGCTGCCCCGCGCCTGTCTCGGCAATCACCCGCCGCTTGCCCATGCGCTCCACCAGCAGCCCCTGGCCCAAACAGTTATTGATCTTGTGCGCTCCGGTGTGCAGCAAATCTTCCCGCTTCAAATAAATCTTCGCCCCACCCAGCTTCTCCGTCAGCCGCCGCGCAAACGTCAGCGCCGTAGGACGCCCCGCATAATTCCTCAGCAACTCGTCCAATCTCTTCTGAAATTTCGGATCGCGCTTCGCCTTCTCATACTCCCGCTCCAACTCCCCGAGCGCCGCCATCAAAGTTTCCGGCACATACCGCCCGCCATAAGCCCCAAACCGTCCCGGCTCTGTCGTAGAACTTTTCGGACGCGGGTGCCCCACCCTTGCGCGTTCTGTGCGCAGGGCGGGGATTTTGACTTTCATTCTCGTTCTCGCAACCGTAGCCATGATCTAACTCGTCTTCCGATCCGCGTCCCGCACCGCCTTCACAAACGCTGGGTGCCCCGTCCTTCTCGCGTTCTTTGCGAGAGGGCGGGGATTTTGACTTTCGTAGTTCTCGGCACCGTAGCCATCCCCTAACCCGTCTTCCGATCCATTTCCCGCACCGCCTTCACAAACGCTCGCACCTTCTCCGGATCTTTTTTCCCCGGCCTTGCCTCCACTCCCGAAACCACATCCACTCCCCAAGGCTTCAGAATTTGCATTGCCTCGCCCACATTCTCCGCCGTCAATCCACCCGCAACAACCAAATTGACTCCACCTCGCCGCATTTCCTCGGCGATGGGCTCAGCCTTCTTCCAGTCAAACGTCTTACCGGTACCACCAGGTTGTCGCAAATCGCCCGAGTCGAGCACGAACGTGTCCATCAATCCCTCGGGTATGGGAAAATCCTTGGGTCGATTCCGTCCGCAGTTGGAGAAGTCAAAATTTATCTTTTGAATCTCTTCCTCGTCGCCAAATAACTTCATGGGCAATGCCCTCAGGAATCGCGCGCGCTTGGGAAGCAGAGACACCTCCAGCGCACTCCCGGCTCGGTTCCTCCCATTCGATTCTGGCGACAGGTACGACTGCGTTCCGCTTAACCCTGCCTCCAGAAGAACTCTCATCGGATCAAGGTCGCCCCAGTCCACAAACACCCCAATCTTCTCCACACTCTCCGGCAGCTTCTCCACAATCTCCCGCGCCGCCTCCACACTGATATTCCGCGGGCTCTTCTCATAAAACACAAACCCTACCGCATCCGCCCCCGCGTCCACCGCCGTCAGCGCATCCTCGAAATTCGTCATCCCGCAAATCTTGACCCACGTCATTTCAAACCTTGTCATCCTGAGCGAGGATTTTGCTTCGCCGGGGTGCCCCATGTCTCGCGTCCTTTGCGAGACATGGGAACTCCCTACCGCCCGCTCGGTACCCGGTACTCGGTACTAGCAACTAAAGCCCGCAAAACCTCTCCAGGAAACTCCGCCCGCATCAACGACTCCCCAATCAAGAACGCCTGATACCCCACCGCCCGCAGCCGCGTAATATCCTCTCCCGACCGAATCCCGCTCTCCGCCACCTTCACCACATTTTCCGGAACCCGCTCTGCCAGCCGGAACGCCGTCTCCGCATCCACCTTGAACGTTCGCAAATCCCGCGTGTTCACTCCAATCAAATCGCATCCCGCATCCAAAGCCCGCCCCAACTCTTCCTCCTCGTGCACTTCGCACAAAACATCCAGCCCACGCGTCAGCGCGCCCCGCGCCAGCCCCGTCAATTCCTCCTGCGTCAACGCCGCCACAATCAGCAACACCGCATCCGCCGAATTCGCCCGCGCCTCCAGCAATTGAAATTCGTCCACAATAAAATCTTTCCGCAGACACGGCACCTTCACCGTCGCCGAGGCCGTCCGCAAATTTTCCAGCGACCCTTGAAAGAATTCCTCATCCGTCAGCACCGAAAGCGCCGCCGCGCCCGCCGCTTCCAACTCCCGCGCCAACTCCTCCGCGCAAAATTCCGCCCGGATCAATCCTTTCGAGGGCGAAGCCTTCTTCAACTCCGCAATCACCGCCACGCCCGCTCGGCTCTTTTCGAGCAGCGCCCGCCGAAACCCGCGTGGCACATGCCGTTCCGCCCGCTCCTCCAGTTCCCGCAAATCCGCGCCGCGCTTCGCTTCAACCACTTTGCGACGTTTCGCCGCCACAATCTGATCGAGAAAGGCTGTCATACAAGGGTCTTGCAATTATAGAAGACCGCGCCTTCGCCCCGGCTCAACCTCGCGAATACTACAAAAAATAAAGCCTCCGCCACCCTCGCGGGCAGCGGAGGCCAAGGGCTAAACCGCTCCTGCTTACTTCACAGCCGCGGGTACGGGTTGGAAAGCATCCGCGAACGCTTTCCCGTTCGGCGTTCCCATCCCGGTTACGTTGTCCCAGCCCACTTTCGTGTGCAACGCAGTCGGGCTGTTGCAGGAGGTCCCGTCAAAGTCGGTGCTGGGCAAGGCCGAGCAGTCCGTCCCGAACGAGACCACCAACGAAGTATCCTCAATAAAAGGATAATCCCAGATTGCGCTGACAAACTTCGTCGGCGCCACCGACGTGAGCCCACCCAACACTTCGCTCGGTGTGTAGCTATTAGTCCCCGTTGACTCCACGATCGAGGCCTTCACGTTGGTTTTGGAGTTCACTGGAACGACATCGGTGATCGCTCCCGCTGGCAACGAGTAGACGTACTGTGCAGCTTGGCCGAGCGGCACTCCCGCCTCCTCGTTCGCAATGGCCCACAGTGCGGAGAACATCGGGCAAGCCACGCTCGTGCCTCCCCACACCTGCCAAACCAGTTCCGGTACTTGGCCCGGAATGCTGATTGCAATGGCCACTCCTGTGTATGGATCCGCCAGCCATGCAATATCCGGTACCTGCCGATACTTTCCCGGCACATGTTTTTGGAACGCCGGCTTCGCGAACCCTGCCAAACAGTCTCCACTGGTATCCTGCACGGCGCAGTTGCTTGGTCCGCCGCCCGCTCCGCCGGTGAATCCGAAGGCCGCCGGCGGATCAGGTATAAACCCTGCACTCGCCAGCTCACTTTGGTTGTTGCCCCAACCCGTCTGCCAGGCGATCGAGTTATCCGTATTCAGCGCCAGGGTCACTCCTCCAACCCCGGTCGCCCACGGGGAATCCGCCGGTGCACTCACCGCAGCCGGGATCCCATCAAGGGTGTAATCTCCTCCATCTCCCGAAGAAAAGTTGGTCGAGATTCCCGAAATTGCCGCGGTCTCCGCAATCAGGTTCTCCGTATCCAGCACCGCTGGCGGAGTGAAGGATTCGATCGAAGCATAGCTGCCTGAAATCACGCTGCCCAGCCCGTAGTTCACAGCGTAGAAAAGGGCTTGGTCCACGTCCTGAAAGCTCGCCGAGGGCGGTACCACCAGGTCGATGTTGGCTGCGGGAGCGATAGCATGCGCCCACTCCACATCAATGTTGATTTCTACGCTGTCGGGAGCCTCGCACAGGCTCGCCGTCGGCGTGTAAATGATGCTGAAGTTCGAGGGTCCCAGCAGCGGCAGCCCGAACATCGCCGAGAATGCGTTCGCATCGGACTGAATGGTCGGTGACCCGCACCAGTCCAGAATGACAATGGTTTGACCCGTTCCGCTATATCCTTCCGCGTACAGGTTGGTCAGATTGTAAGCCGTCTGAATGGGACCGGGCGTGTAGCCACAACCCGCGCTCGTCAGGCTCTGTAGATTTAAGTGATTTCCCGTGTACGTACCAATGGGAAGCTCGCCATCGTTATTGGTAGAAAACTGCTCGGTGACCACGCTGTCGAAGCAGTCCGAAGAATAGAAGCTCGAGTCCGAAGCCGATGCGCCCGACGCCTTACCTGCTGCGTTTGACGTTCCCGCCGGAAGCTTCGCCGTCCGCTGCATCGCCGGATGCTCATACTCTCCCGAGTCGAGTCCGCTCACCACCCTCACCAGCGGCCCCGCCGCTCCATCTACATAAGGATCGCTCGCGTTCGCACGAACCACCTTGTCTCGCACTTGATAGTTGTTGAGTTGTACGTGGAACGCCTTCTCCACATCCCCGACCGTTCCTCGCGCTCTGACAAAAAAATTGTCGCCACCCACTCGCACCACTTTCAGATTGTGCGATTCAAAGAATTCCTGCACTGTTTTCGCTTCTTCCGCCGTCGGCGCAAATCGCGCCGCAATTTGCGTCCGGGTCAGCCAATGACGGTAGTTCGGTGACGTACGGTCATACAAATCCTGCGCCACCGCATCCATCTCACCACGGTTGTGTGGGTTCAGCCAGATGCTCACTTCAATGGTCTTCGACGGGTCTTCTGTCCCTAGATTCTTCGCCGTCGCTACATAGCTGGGAGTGTTATGTGCCACTAACTGTCCGGAAGCCGCATTGGCCGGCCTAGCCGCGCTTAGGGTTAGGATCAGTACCACAAGGCAGAGCCCCGTCGTCCTCTTTCGGTCGACGTGAGCTGGCGGAGTTAAAGCTAGCTTTTCCTGAGACATTGGTCCTCCATGGAGTCTGTTGCTGTGAACCCTACTTCTAGGAACTAGGCCAGCCGGTCAGACCATCGATGATGGTCCGCACCTGCGCTAACCACCGTTGGAAGTAGCGAACTCGAAATGCAAGCTGACTGCCTGAATCCCGCTCGCTGCCTACGCTGCGAGCCGCAGCAAGTCGGGACTCTACCCCAAAGGTGCCGACATCCTAATGGCTTCGCCCAAGAAAGACAACTAGTCCAAAGGCTCCAAAGCTATTTATTTGTTGGATCGTCGAAAATTGGTTTTACGCTCAGGTTCCCCCCGCCTCCCTTTCTCACTGGCAAACGCTCTCCAGTTCCTTATAAGGCTTTTCCGCATGAGGGGGATCTTTGATTCCCTTCACCTGCATCCATTGGTCCAGCATCGTCCCCGCATCATGCAGCCCCACATCCGGATCGCCGTCATACGCCGCATCGCTCTCCGCTTCTTCCAGCGTCACCAGCTTGAATCCCTTCTTCTTCAGCAAGTCCAGCGCATCCGGCAGAATCGTGCTGCTATAGGCTCCCAAATGCATCAGCAAAACGTAGTTGATCTCATGCCCATAGATCAGCTTTGCTTGCTCCCGTCCCAGATCCAAAAACGCCGAAGCCGTGCTCAAATAACTCGACCGCAGCCACTCCATCGACTTCGTATCATTCTTCGCTGCGCACTTCGCATACGCAAAATTCCATAAGTAGTCTTCCCAATCCAGCGACACCTGTGCAATCCGGTATCCGTGCGCCTTCAAATAGGCCCGCACCGCGCGCCGCTTCTCCACCGTGTCACCCTCATGCAAATACGGATAGCGCAACCAATGCCACGTATCTTTGCTCCCCAGCAACTCCAGCGTCGGCTCATCCTCCTCAATCTCGCGTTCGAAAGCCTCCGCCGTGTTCTGTTCCAGATCCATGTGCGCGTACGTATGATTCCCTACCGGCTCCGCCGCCGCCCACACCTTCAGCCCCTCCGCACCATCGGGACTTCCTTCCAGTTTCTTCGCATTGATGAATCCATACACCGGAGGCACATGCCGCTTCTTCAGGATCTCCACAACATTCTTGGCCGTCTCCGCCTGCGTCACTCCCGGAGGCAACTCTCCATTCCGCGGCAAATCGTCGAACGTGATGGCCAACTTCTGCGCCGAGCAAAGCACGCAAAAAGCTGACAGGAAGGTAAGAGCAAAAAAACTGCAGAATCGGATGGAAGGTTTCATCCCGAGAGTCTACTTCACTCCCTGGGCTTTGTCCGGAAGCCTGGACACATTCAGACCGCGCCACCTTAACTCCGCTTTCGTCTGAACGTGCTTTGAAAGCTCGCGGCTCTCTCTGAGCTCGTTTTAGAAGGGCACAGCTTGTCTGATCTTGCTTTGAGAGCTAGCGGCTTTTAGCCTGAACTTGTTTTGAAAGGGCGCGGCTTTAGCCTGAACTTGTTTTGAAACGGCGCGGCTCTTGCCTGAACTCGTTTTGAAAGGGCGCGGCTTTAGCCGCGCCGTTAGGAAGCAAAGTTTTATAGCGGCTTTAGCCGCTGAAGTCCTTCAACCGGAAAAAATTCTCAACGTTCTTTGGTGCCATCGAAGGGACTCGAACTTGACGCGCTTGCGCGGCGTCTGAGCCGCGCGCCGAAATCCCGAGCGCAGCGCGGGACCTCTAGCTACGAAACACTATTTTCTTTCTTTGGTGCCATCGAAGGGACTCGAACCCCCACACCGTTGCCGGTACATGGACCTGAACCATGCGCGTCTGCCAATTCCGCCACGATGGCAATCTGATTTGCAATGCAGCGGCGGCCCGAAGGCCGCCGTGTCCGGAAGATTAACACTTCTATTTTTACAGCCATGTGAGAGACTGTCAAACCGTTCACCGCGGCTCGCTTCCCTATCCCAGCTTCGCCGTCATCGAAATCTTCGCGTTCAGCACTTTCGACACCGGACAGCCTTTCTCCGCCGCCTCCGCATATTTCTGAAACGTCGCCGCGTCCGCGCCTGGGACCTTGCCCACGACATCCAAGTGGCTCGATGTAATCGTCCATCCCGAATCCTGTTTCTCCATGGTCAACGTCACATTCGTGCTGATGCTCTCCGGCGTCAGATTCGCTCCGCCCAACTGCGCGGATAGCGCCATCGAAAAACACGCCGCATGCGCCGCCGCAATCAGCTCCTCCGGATTCGTCCCCGGCCCATTCTCAAAGCGCGAGGTAAACGAATATTGCGTATCCTTCAGCACTCCGCCCGGAGCCGAAATCGATCCCTTTCCATCCTTCAGTCCGCCCTTCCACACTGCACTTGCCTTGCGTTCCATCTCGTTCTCCTCATCCTGATCAGGAAATGAAGTACCTGAACATTGTAGACGGAGACGGTTTGCCTTGTCAGTCGGCACGCTGCCCGTTCGCGATGAAACTGAAAACGCCGACCGCCCTCAATAAAAATCCGAGCAACTCAAATAAAATCCGCACGCCGGACAACTCAACTTGCACCGGCTCTGCTTCAACTCCGCCGAACAGTTCGGACAAAACTGCTCCGGATGCTTCGCCCTCCGCTCCGTCTCCACTTGCCTCTCGCCCGTCCGGTCTGGCGCAATCCGCTGCCCGTTCATGCTCATCCGCGCAACATAACCTTCGCGCGCACCCGCGCACAAGTAGAAATCCGTCTTCCCAGCCCGTCCACCCGAAGCTCCACAAAATTTTGCGCTTTCCACAGCGAATTGCGCTAGAATGCCCTTGCACTGACGAGCGACCGATTGCCCCGGAAACGCTCTTGGCCTTCCCCCAGGAGGTAGTAGATGTATCGCTCTTACTCCAGTTCCTTGGCGGACTCTCATCCGTCCACGGATGTCCAGTCCCTGATCCGCAATCTCGCGCAAGACTTCGTCACCGCTTTCAACACCGGCAACTACGATCAAGCCGCCGCTCTCTTCGCCCCGGACGGCGCATTCCTCGCTCCGCATCACGACCCTGCCTACGGCCCCAAGGCGGTCGAACAACTTCTCCACCTGCTCGGCGACGCCGGATATCAGGATCTCCGTCTCGAAACCATCCGCGTCGAATCCTCCGCCGACATGGCCATGGAGGTAGGCCGCTACACCGTCGCTCTCCGCAATCCCGATGGCACCATCCAGGGCGACCGCGGCAAGTACGTGAAAGTCTGGCGCCGCCTCGGCGCCTGGCTCATCGTCGCCGATAGCTGGAGCACCAACCTCCCGCTGAATCGTTAGGACTGACGGTCAAGATTCCTCTATGGGGTGCCGGGTGCCCCATCTTTCGCGGGGTGCCCCATGTCTCGCCTCCTTTGCGAGACATGGGATTCCACGGACCTTTCGTTCTCCCTCGAAAACCTTTGCGTTGAAAGAGTTTTTGTCATTCCGAGCGCAGCGAGAGCCTGCCCTGAGCGAAGTCGAAGGGAACCTGCTTCCTCTGTCTCATCCCAGCAAGCCTGAATCGTGTGCCCCGTTTCCTCGCGCAACAACTCCCACCCCTCCTGATACTTCCCATACTTCTGCCGCCGGCTCATCGGCGTGAAGTGGATCGAACAATTCTTCCTCCCCATCACTTCAAACGGAATGATGTACCAGTCATCAATCGGGATCAGCAGGATCGCAAAAAAATCCACCGTCCCCGGCGCATACGGCTTCCGCTTCGGCCCCATCACATTCAAGCTGTAACACTCGCCTCGCCGCTTGTAGATCGTCGACTTCACCTGCACCCGCAGAATCTTTCCCTTCCCTTCCACTCCCATGTCATACCTCCCCGCATCTCCCCACGGCCTCGAGACCTTCAGCCCGTGCTCCAGCGCCAGCATCATGAAATAAAGCTCCGCCCACTCCCCGCGTTCCTTGCACCCCTTGATCTTCCCACCCATCCTCTTCCGATTTTCCATCAGCCCTTTCTCCCATTCCGCCAACTTCGCTCGACGCAAAATTCCTCTCCACAAATAAGAATCGCGGCCTGCGAAAAGGCCGCGATCCGTCCGGTAAATTGATTTCTTACCCTATAATTTAATTATAGCCCTCCGGATATCCTGACTGGGACACATTAGCCCAAACTATCTTCCCTTTCTTTTCATCAGGATGACCCCGATTTGTACCGTGTCACCCCCTTGACAGGAAATCCGGCTTGGCCCTGCGAGGATTTTGGGGAGGGCCCAGAAAGCGCCCACAGGGGCTAAAGCCCGCAATCTTTCTCACGACCTTACGCGGCTCCTGAAGGGCCGCTCTTCCACGGTCGCGCAAGCGTCCCAGGTCCGCAACTGGAGCGGGTTGTGATTACGGAACTTGGAGGCAACGAAGGCAATCCTCCGCCCGGCGACCGTTGACTCATGTAGCATCCTGGGGGATCCATCACGAACGCCAGGGAATGCCGTGGAAGAGCGGCGCTTCAGCGCCGCGTCAAGCGCTCTTAAAGAATGCGGGCTTCAGCCCCTGTGGCATCTCGTCCGGTCGGAACCCCACCCTCGCCAATGAAAACGGATACGCGATTGCATCGCGCGCCAATCCCGCCCGAACCGGATTCATCCGAATATATTCGGCATGCTTCTCAAAATCCTCCGCATCCCGAATGCGATGATTCGTGAAACTCTGCTGCCAAACCTGAATCTTTTCCGCTTTGCGAAGTCGATACGAACATCCACCCTTAATAAATTGCACGGCTCGCTCCACCGAGATTCCGGATGCAGGCGTGAGCAGCGCATGAAGATGGTCCGGCATGATGACAAACTCATGCAGCAAGTATTTCTTCTGCTCGCGATAATCGAGGAGCACGTCAATCAGAAGTCGCGCCCGCGTTGCGACGCGAAAGATCGGCGCGCGTTGCCACGTGACGGTTGTGATGAAAAATGTGCGTTGCGATTCATCCATCCCCGGATCGTAGCGATGTTCACGGCGAATCGAGCGTGACAAGGATCACGCTAAGAAGGAATCGATTCCAGTTTCGGGAAAAACGACCACAGGGGCTAAAGCCCGCAATCCTTACCGCTCTCTGACGCGGCCCTGAAAGGGCCGCTCTTCCACGGTCGCGCAAGCGCCACGGAACAGAACGATCGGGATATGAAAGCGATCAGCACAATCACCACCGACCACAGACTTTAGATACAACCCCGTCACGAACGCGAGGGATACCGTGGAAGAGCGGCGCTTCAGCGCCGCGTCCAGCACCAAAAAAGAGACCGGGCTTCAGCCCCTATGTACCGTCCTGAAGACCATGCCGAAGAATCCGAAACCACCGAGGAAATCGTGACGCTCTCGCCGCAGCGCCGCCACAGACCCGCGCAGCGCCGTCGAAGATTTATTACGAACGCGTGCAATACCGTGGAAGAGCGGCGCTTCAGCGCCGCGTCCAGCGCCCAAAAAAGAGACCGGGCTTCAGCCCCTGTGGATCGGGATTCCCGGGAAGGGCACGACTTCAGTCGTGCCGCAAGCCCCTAAGAACTTCTGTCATTCCGAATCGGGCTGAAAGCCCGGTGAGGAATCTGCTGTTACCGACACCACGAACCGGGGTGCCCCATAGCCTGCCCTGAGCGAAGCCGAAGGGTGCGATCCCACTCACCCATCTTTCACAGGATTTTGGGTGGCGCAGCGCTTCCAGCGCTGCGATTGGATGGCCTCTTAGCTCGTAGCCCCGGAGGGGCGGCAGATAATAGCCCAGGACGTTAGTCCTGGGTATCGCACCAGAAATGGAACCGAGTCCCGCAGGGACGAGCCGACAATTGCCCGACATTCCTCGCGTAATCCTTAAACGGCGATCATTTTTGGGCTACAATGCTCCGCTTGGCTAATCCTCTGCCCCAATACGGAGGCTCCCTGAGCAAGTACATCCGAGCCGAGAAGTACTACGATCTCCTTTCTTCGATCACGCACGATATTCGTGAGGCGCAATTGCGCGCTAAGTTCGATCCCGATCTGTACGCGACGGCAAAGGCGCGATACTTGGTTGTCGAAAACGGGTTCGTCCGTCGCGACAAGTTGGTCGACCTTATTCATGATGAGGGAGCCTTCAGTGAACGGGTAAAGATGGTGATGTATTTCCTGTTCATGTTTCGAGATCGCCGTTATCGTGAATTTATTTGCAATGTCGTTGGCCAGAAAGATGGGAAATGGGATCCGACGGTGTTCTCAGACACTCACTCGGAGTTTTTCGAGCACGCCGGCGGGCGAAAGGCATTTACAAACCTCCGCCAATTCTTATTCCAGACGGGCATCAGATGAATCTGCAGTGCAGAGTTGATCTCGCAGTCAAGTACAAGGCTGCAACTCAGATCGCGCGTGTTCTCACAGAAGACTGGTGCTCGCGCGAACTATACTGCCCAGCCTGCGATTCAGAATGCCTGACCGGGTCGAAGCCTAACAGCCCAGCTATCGACTTTGAGTGCGCTAAGTGCGAGCAGCCTTTCCAGTTGAAGGGCTTGAAAAACTGGAATCCCAAGAAAGTGGTCGATGCTGGCTACGAAGCCATGATTCGGGCGATTCGGGCTGACAGGACCCCCAATTTGCTTCTACTCCAGTATTCCAGCGCATGGCTGGCACAGAATCTGATGCTAATCCCACGAATGTTCTTCTCAGAGAGTGTCATCGAGAAGAGGAAGCCGCTGGGCCCAAATGCGCGCCGAGCCGGGTGGAATTGGATGCAATATCCTCCTCAGCGAAATACCCTCAGATGGCAAGATCACGATGATCTCGAGTGGAGTACCACTCAACAAGGAGCAAGTGCGCAGTGAGTTCTCTCGGGTCAAAGACTTATCGAAAGTTCCCCCTTCATCAAGAGGCTGGACGCTCGATGTACTTAGCGTGATCCGGCGACTGGGCAAGCAGGACTTCTCGCTCAAAGAGGTGTATGAGTTCGAGTCCGAACTAAGGGAGCTTCATCCGAGAAATCAAAATATACGCCCGAAAATCCGCCAACAGCTCCAAGTGCTGCGGGACCTCAGCATGATTAAATTTGCTGGCGAGGGACGTTACCTCCTGCCCAGCTAGAAGTCGAAAAAACTGCTAGGCCGCACATCGCTTTCACATCATGGACCTACCTTTCCACTCGATCATCTGAGGGAATAAGTCGCCCAAGAACCTCCGCGTGAAATCGTTGTAGTTCAGCCCGTCATCGCCATCATTCCGCCAGATCAGGCCGATGGCGAGCGATTCCAAGTGTCCAATCGTCCATTCATAACCACCCCTCGGCCGCCTATCGCTCACGACGCAAAGCTTGACGGTAGGGCCGAGGGCATCTCGGTAGAGGTATCTATACTCAAGCAGCTCAGACACTGCAAGACGTATAGGACCAGCAATGCTGTGGAGGGGGCAGGCTTTGATCTCGAAGATTACTGACACCGTCCCAACATTACAGAGGAGGTCGATATGCCGATTCGTGAGAGGCTCGTATTTGTTCGCAAGACATAGGTCAACAATGCTTTTTTCCAGCTGCCAGTGCTGGAGACTCGATCTTTCTCTTTCAACGACATCAACCGGCGTCGGACTGCGAGGCGGTCGCTTGCCGTTGATACGATTCAGGGCAGATTTCATTACTATGGGTCCGCAGCCAGCAGCATCGCGATCCTACTGTAATGATCGTCCCACCGCTCTATCTTGATTAGCGATAGCAGTCATGCGAAGGCTCTGATCGGTTCCATCGCGGGTGCGTGCCTGAATCTGGGCTGAAATCATCTTCAGCCCAGCTCGCGTGCTTAGCTGCACCCGCTCGTGCTGCCGCAACTTCCGCAGCGATAGCACGAACCGTTGCGGGTCATGATGCTGCCGCAGAAGCTGCAGGTGGGAGCGTCGCCCAGGTCGATGATGCCAGCCAGCGCGTCGGCGGCGTGAACGGAGCCGGGCTTCGCGCTTCCGGCTTCCGGGCGCCGGATCGCGGACGCCGCTTCTTCCGGCAACTGGCCATTGGCCACGGACGATTTCGGGCGCAGGTTTTCGAAGAGCAATTGCTGCTGTCCGGTGAAGCGCAGCTGCAGCCAGCGGAAGATGTAATCCATGATCGACTTGGCAAAGCCGATGTCGGGATTGCTGGTCCAGCCGCTGGGCTCGAAGCGGGTGTGGGCGAATTTTTCGCAGAACAATTTCAGGGGCACGCCGTGCTGCAGGGAGATGGAGACGGCCAGGGCAAAGCTGTCCATCAATCCGCTGACGGTCGAGCCTTCTTTCGCCATGGTGATGAACAGTTCACCGGGCTCGCCGTTGGGATAAAGTCCGACGGTGATGTAGCCCTCGTGTCCGCCGATGTTGAACTTGTGCGTGATCGAGGCGCGCTCTTCCTGCAGCTTGTGCCGCACCGCGCGCGGAGGCGCATTCATATCCTCCGGCTCTTGCGCCGCGGCAGAGAGAGCGTTGCGCGCATCGTCTTTGGTGGAGTTGGCCGTCTTCGTTCCCGCGGCGGAAAGCGGTTGCGCTTTTTTGCAGCCGTCGCGATAGACCGCGACCGCCTTCAGGCCGAGCTTCCAGGCCTGCAGATACGCGTCCATGATGTCTTCGACCGAGGCGTTCTCGGGAAGATTGACGGTCTTCGATATCGCTCCGGAAATAAACGGCTGCGCCGCCGCCATCATGCGCAAGTGGCCCATGTAAGCGATCGAGCGCGTGCCCTTGGCCGGCTTGAAGGAGCAATCGAAGATGGCGAGATGATCGTCCTTGACATGCGGCGCGCCTTCGATGGTTCCGGTGGCGTCGATGTAACTGACGATGGCATTCGCCTGATCGTGGTCGTAGCCGAGCTTAAACAACGCCGTCGGCACGGTCTGATTGACGATCTTGATCATCCCGCCGCCGACCAGCTTTTTGTACTTCACCAGCGCCAAATCCGGCTCCACCCCAGTGGTATCGCAGTCCATCATGAAGCCGATGGTGCCGGTGGGGGCGAGGACTGTGACTTGGGAGTTGCGATAGCCGTGTTTTTCGCCGTGGGCGAGGGCTTCGTCCCAGCAGGCTTTCGAAGATTCGTAAAGCACGGTAGGGACGTTATTTTTATTTATGTTGTTCACGGAGGCGCGGTGCATGCGGATCACGTCGAGGAATGGTTCGCGATTGATGTACCAGCCGGGGCAGGCCCCACCTGGCATGGTCTGTGCCGAGGCGCTCGCTTCGCTCGCTGGACGGACAAATGCGTCCGTCCCCACATGAGTCATGCCGAGGCGAGTGGAGACGGTTTCGGTTGCGGGAGTCAGCGGGGCGCACTGTTCGGCGATGCGACTCGATTGGAGATAGGCTTCGCCGCACATGATGGCGGTGACGCAGGCGGCGTAGTCGCGTCCGGCGTCGGAGTCGTAGGGTAAACCTGCGGCCATCAAGAGTGCGCCAAGATTGGCGTAGCCGAGTCCGAGGGGACGGTAGTCATGCGAGTTGCGCATGATCATCTCGGTGGGATAGCCGGCGTTGTCGACGAGAATTTCCTGGGCGGTGATGAGGACGTCGACGGCGTGGCGATAGGCTTCGACGTCGAAGGTGCCGTTGGGCGCGAACTTCAGGAGATTCAAGCTCGCAAGGTTGCAGGCGGAATCGTCGAGGAACATGTACTCGCTGCAGGGATTCGAGGCATTGATGCGGTCGGTGTTCTTCGACGTGTGCCAGCGATTGGTGGTGCTGTCGTATTGCATGCCAGGATCGCCGCAGTGCCAGGTGGCCTCGGAAATTTTCTGGAGGAGGTCTTTGGCTTTGTAAGTGGTCATGACACTGCCGTCCTGCACCTTCTTGGTGGAGAAATCGGTGTCGCGGAGAACGGCGTACATGAAGTCGTCGGTGACGCGGACGGAGTTGTTGGCGTTCTGGAAAAAGATGGAAGAGTAGGCGTCGGAATCGGGATGGGAGCCATCGTATCCCTGGGCGACGAGCGCGTGGGCCTTGGCTTCTTCTTTCTGTTTGCACTCGATGAAGTCGACGATGTCAGGATGATCGACGTTGAGGATGACCATCTTGGCGGCGCGGCGAGTTTTGCCTCCAGACTTGATGACACCGGCAAAGGCGTCGAAACCTTTCATGAAGCTGAGCGGGCCGCTGGCCGTGCCTACGCCGCTGAGACCTTCGGTGGAGGAGCGCAGCGGAGAAAGATTGGTTCCGGTGCCGCTGCCCCACTTGAAGAGCATGCCTTCGGTCTTGGCAAGAGTGAGGATGGAGTCGAGCGAATCTTTGACCGAGTTGATGAAGCAGGCGGAGCATTGCGGATTGCTGTAGCCGGTGACGCCGAACTCGACTTGCTGCGTCCTGGGATTCCAGTGCCAGTTGCGAGCATCGGAATTGGGCTCGATGCGATCGCAGCCTACGTTGAACCAGACGGGCGAATTGAAGGCGGCGTACTGGCGAACGAGGATGTGCACGAGTTCGTCGTGGAAAGTGGCACCGTCTTCGGGAGTCTTGAAGTAGCCCTGGGCCAATCCCCAGTTGCGAATGGTCTCGGCGACGCGGGTGACGAGCGCGCGGACTCCGGTCTCGCGCTCAGGAGTGCCGACCTTGCCGTGCAAGTATTTCGAGGCGACGATGTTGGTCGCGGTCATGGACCAATCTTTGGGAACCTCGACGTCTTTCTGCTCGAAGATCACGTTGCCTTGGGCGTCGGTGATCTGAGCGAGGCGGAGATCCCATTCGAGTTCATCGTAGGGAGAGACGCCGGGCTTGGTGAAGAAGCGGCGGAAGGAGAGACCGGGGGCGGTCTTCTTCTGGGCAGGGTTTGCGGAATTGACCACAGGGGTTTCAACGGTAGTGGTTTTAACCTCGGGCATTGATCTCTCCATTAGTAATTAGATTCTATCCAGCGTGGCCCGATTCGGCGTCCATGGGGGTGGCGGGGGGAATTGGGCCATGCCCAAACGGGAAATTGTTTGGGGGTGAAGCGTGTGTTGTAAAGAGCTTATGCCCTTGCGGGGGCTTGGTGCCGTCTTGCTTGTATCTACCCCGGACTTACGTCCGGGGCTAATGGATGCCGCCGCCCTTGGCGGCTGGGGCATCGTTACTCGAGTAAATTTGTTTGTCCAACAAATTGATCTATACCTCAGGGGCTAAAGCCCCGAATCTTTTCTACTTCCCGACGCGGCGCTGAAGCGCCGCTCTTCCACGGTTGCGCTTGCGGCGGTTATGCTTCCTGCATCAGCGGCGGTTCTCGCATCCTCCGTGTTAATTATTTCGAACCTCAGGGGCTAAAGCCCCGAATCTTTTCTGCTTCCCGACGCGGCGCTGAAGCGCCGCTCTTCCACGGTTGCGCTTGCGGCGGTTATGCTTCCTGCATCAGCGGCGGTTCTCGCATCCTCCGTGTTAATTATTTCGAACCTCAGGGGCT
>Ga0187879_10000032_pt1 | contig 137345 bp, 139 predicted proteins | sample June2016WEW_19_1_FD_132423 | JGI IMG/M metagenome (GOLD analysis project Ga0187879, IMG submission 132423) | Peatland microbial communities from SPRUCE experiment site at the Marcell Experimental Forest, Minnesota, USA - June2016WEW_19_10 | ecosystem: Environmental > Terrestrial > Soil >... | reverse complement strand
CGGGGCGACACAATGGGGGCCCGCGGCAGACCATCGCAGCGTCTACCTTGCATTTGCGGCAGCGCAAGACACTGCGGCAGCGCAAGCGACTGCGGCAGCGCAAGCGACTACGGCAGCGCAAGAGACTACGGTGGCGCAAGAGACTACGGTGGCGCAAGAGACTACGGTGGCGCAAGCAACGCCGCCGACGCCCGCAGGCGGACTCGTTGCGCTCGACATCGCGACCGGCCAGCTGCGCTGGGACGCCGTGTCGCCCCAGCCGCCATGCGCTTGGGGCCCGCAAGACTGCTCTCACGCGCAATCGCAAGCCGTCACGGTCATTCCGGGCATCGCATTCTTGGGCTCGATGGACGGACATCTGCGAGGCTTTTCCACGATCGACGGCAAGATCGTCTGGGATGTCGACACCGCGAAGCCATATCCAACAGCCAATCGCGTCCAAGCCAGCGGCGGCTCTTTGGATCGCGGTGGACCCGTCGTCGTTGGCGGCATGCTTTACGTGAATTCCGGCGACCTGTTGCTCGCGTTTTCATTGGACGGCAAGTAGCATCGCGGTGCTTTCAAACCAACTGGAACTCAAGCCTGTTATGACCGGCCGCTCGCCTTCCCGCATCGCGTGTTTCACGCTGCTATTCGTGCTCTGTACTCCCCTGGCCGCCGCCGCGCCGGACCTTGCAAATTCGGTCGTCAAGGTCTTCTCGACGATGCGCTATCCGGACCCCTTCAAGCCATGGACCAAGCAGGCGCCGACCGAAGCAACCGGCTCCGGGGTGATCATCGAAGGCAGACGAATCCTCACCAACGCACACGTGGTGCTCTATGCCAGTCAGGTCCAGGTGCAAGCCAACGAGGCCGGCGATAAAGTGGCCGCGAAGGTCATCGCCATCGCGCCGAGCATCGATTTGGCCGTCCTCGAGCTCGAGGACCAGTCTTTCTTCGACTCGCGCGCGCCGATATCGCGCGCCAGCAAGCTCCCCGAGATCAAAGACACGGTTCTCGCATACGGTTATCCCACCGGCGGCTCGTCGCTGTCGATCACCAAGGGCATCGTCTCGCGGATCGAATTCGTCGCCTATAAGTACCCTGTCTCCGGACTGCGCATTCAGATCGATGCGGCGATCAATCCCGGCAATAGCGGCGGTCCGGCGATCGCCGGCGACAAGATGATCGGCTTGGCGTTCCGCAAGCTGACCGGCGATGAAAGCATCGGCTACATCATCCCCAATGAAGAGATCGAGCTGTTCTTGAAGGACATTGCCGACGGCCACTATGACGGCAAGCCCGCCATGTACGACGAGCTGCAGACGCTCGAGAATCCGGCGATGCGCGAATTTCTGAAACTCCAGAAATCCGTCGAGGGCGTGGTCGTGCACCTGCCGTACAAGGCCGACGATGGCTACCCGCTCAAACAATGGGACGTGATCACTCACATCGGCGACACGCCGATCGACAATCAGGGCATGGTGAAGCTCGGGCACGATCTACGTGTGGATTTCCATTATCAGATCCAAAAGATCGCCGCGAACGGCGCGCTGCCGCTCACCGTCGTGCGCGCGGGCAAGCCGCTCCAGGTAACGCTGCCCGTCTCGCCGACCCGGCCCACGCTGCTGCCCGATTTGGAGGGCGGCTACCCGCGCTATTTCATCTATGGGCCGTTGGTGTTTTCGACGGGCACCTGGGAATTCGTCGGCGGCATGGAGAAGGCGGGCGCAATCCGGGCGCTCAGCATCATCAAGAGTCCGCTGCTGACGCGCGCACTCGATCCGCCGGACGCCGAATTGCAGGAACTCGTCGTCGTTGCGTCGCCGTTTTTCCCGCACAGGCTCGCGAAGGGCTATTCCAACGCCGCTGGATCGGTGCTGTATTCGGTCAACGGCAAACGCGTGCGCAGCCTGAATCACCTCGTCGCACTGCTGCGCGATCTGAGAGACGAATTCGTGACCTTGGAATTCGACCAACGCTCCGGGGAATCCTTGGTGTTTCCGCGCGCCGCGATGGTGGCCGCCACCGAGGAGATTCTCACCGACAACGGCGTGCGCGCGCAGGGATCGCCGGATACGCTCGCGGTCTGGCAGGGCAAGTCCGAGCCGTGACTTGAATGCTCAATTGGTGTCGACTAACTCCGATACTTCGCGGGCGTCGGCGCGGCGCATCGGCCGGCCATCGACCGGGGAATACGGCGACTGGCGGATGCCGTCGATCGGGAACACCGTGGCATCGACGGTGCGCCCGTTGGCCTCGAATCGCAATGCCGGGTAGTTCAAGCTGCGTTCCGCGTCCATCTTGACGCGGCGTTCGTAGAATTCGTGTGGAACGCCGATCTCCATCAAACGAATTGCGACGCTCTCGGAGCGGTCCGCGAACAGATGCAAATTAATGTCGCTGTAGTCGGTCGCCGTACCGGTGAGTACCGAGCCGACGAGCCGCGGCTGAAACTCATCCAGCATGCGCATGGTGTCGAGTGCGATGCGCCGCTGCTCGCGCAAGCTGTGGTCGTGCGTGTCCCGCCCGAAGAGCCGCTGGTGCTCGCGCAGCGCGGCTTCGATTTCGACGTTCTTGGGCAGCACCGCCACGTCGATGACGCCGAGGCGATCGGCGGCCTTGCGCTTCGCCTGCAAATAATCCCCGATACCGTGTTCGGCCATGATTCGGGCGGCCTCTTGGGCGAGCGCACGGCGCAAGTCCTCGGCACGTTGCGAAAATTTCTTGGGCATAGTTTTTAGAAAAGTGGTTTGTCGCCGTCGTTCATCGGGTTTTTCGTATTGGGGCCCTCGTATAGTTCCGGCTTTGGTAGGTTCCCCTCGACGAATTTTTCCATGATTCCATTCGGATTGTCGGCGCTCGCGAGCAAGCCGGTCTCCGGATTGATGCGCACCGTCACCAATCCGTCGGGCACCGGAACCGGATGCCGCGGCGTTCCGGCGAGCGCCTCGCGCATGAAATACGTCCAGATCGGTACTGCGGTACGGCCGCCTTCCTCGCCGGGGCCGAGCGATCGATCCTGGTCGAAGCCGACCCAGACGGTCGTGACGAGATCACCGTTGAATCCGGAGAACCAAGCATCGTGCGCCTCGTTGGTCGTACCCGTCTTGCCGGCGATGTCGTCGCGCCCGACGGCACGGGCGCGCACGCCGGTGCCGCGCAGTATGACGTCTCCCATGATGTTGGCCAACAAATAGGAAATCTGCGGGCGCAACACCTGCGGCGCAAGATCCTTCGGCGCAATCAGCGATTTGCCGTCGCGATCGCTGGCATCGAGCAGCGCTCCGTGTGCGGGTGCCGGCGTCGGCATCGCCCGGCTGCAGTCAAAACAGGCGATTGCGGGCTCCGCTTGGAACAGCGCATTGCCGGCTGCGTCCTCGATGCGGCCGATGTAATACGAGTTCACCTTGAAGCCGCCATTGGCGAAGGTGGCATAAGCGGTCACCATTTGCAGCGGACTCGCCTCGGCGGTGCCTATCGCGAGCGTGAGGTCGTCGGGCAGCTGCGATTTGTCGAAGCCGAAGCGCGTTACGTAATTCCTCGTGTATTCCAGCCCGATATCCTGCAGCAGACGCACCGAGACGAGATTTCGGGAATACACCAATGCCTCGCGCAAGCGCATCGGCCCGAAGAATTTCTCGCCGCTGTTGTCCTTGGGTCGCCACGACTGATCCGGGTCGGGTGAGTCGAGCACGACCGGCGCGTCGAGGATCACGCTTGCCGCCGTGTAGCCCTTGTCGAAGGCCGCGGCATAGAGGAACGGCTTGAACGAGGAGCCCGGTTGGCGCTTCGCCTGGATTGCGCGGTTGTACTTACTTTGGAAGAAATCGAAGCCGCCGACGAGCGCGACGACCGCGCCGTCTTTCGGGTCGAGCGAGACGACGGCGCTTTGGACTTCGGGCACTTGCACGAATTGCAGGTTCTGCGCCGTGCTGCCGACCGTGTAGATCACGTCGCCGCGCGCCAAAATCTCGCTCGCCTGGATCGGCCAGCGGTCGGTTTTCTCTTCCGGCAATTCGCGTCGGGCCCAGGATAGCTTGTCCCAGGGCAGCGTCACCGCGCCCAAGGATTTGACGTAAATTTGCGCGCTCTTGGCGTCGACCTTTTGGACGATCGCGGGCCGCAATCCGCCGATCAGCGGGAACTGGTCGAGTTCGGTATCCCAAACGTCCTGGCGTGGATCCTTGCCCAACTCCACTTTGGCCGTCGCGCCGCGGTAGCCGTGACGACGATCGTATTCCAGCAGACCGGCGCGCAGCGCGATCGCGGCCGTGCCCTGCAAACGGGAGTCGATGGTCGTATAAACCTTGTACCCGGCGGTATAAACGCCCTCGCCGTACTTCGCGAGCATTTCGGAGCGCACCATTTCGGCGACATAGGGCGCGTCCACCTCAATCGAAGGTCCGTGCAGCCGGGATTCGACCGGGCTGTTGTTTGCCGTATCGTGCTCGGCTTGAGTGATGTAGCCGAGTTCGAGCATGCGCCGCAGAACATACGAACGGCGGTTCTTGGCCGCTTCGGCATTGGCGACGGGATTGACCTGGGAAGGCGCCTTTGGAATACCGGCCAGCGTCGCGATCTCGGCGATGCTCAGTTGATCGAGCGCCTTGCCGAAATACACTTCGGCCGCGGCGCCGACCCCATAGGCGCGTTCGCCCAGAAACGTCTTATTGGCGTATAGCGAGAAGATCTCCTCTTTGGAGAACTCGGCCTCCATGAGCAAGGATATGTAGATTTCGCTCATTTTCCGCTTCATGTCACGCCGCGGCGTCAGAAATACGTCACGCGCCACCTGCATCGTGATCGTGCTGCCGCCCTGGCGCACGCCGCCGGCGCGCATATTTGCGAGCGCCGCGCGCAAAATCCCTTGCCAATCAACGCCATGGTGCTGAAAGAAGCGGTCGTCTTCGGCAGCCAGGAAGGCTTCGATCAGCAGTTTCGGGATCTGTTCGTAGCGTACCGGGATGCGCCGTTGCTCGCCGATCGAGGCTATCAGGCGTCCGTCGCGGGTATAAACCCGAAGAGGCACCTCTAATTGCACGTCGCGCAGCGTATCCACGTCGGGCAGCGCCGGCTTCAGATAGGCATAGGCGCAGACATTGGCAAAGCCGAACAGCGCGATCGCCCCTATCAGGACAATCGAAATGCGGGATATGAGAACTACGTAACGTTTGGCCACAGAAAACCGTTCTAACTTATTGCAAGGGCGGAAGTAGACATGCATATTACCGCTGGTTACAGGGGCATACTCATCGAAAGATGAGGACGCAAAGCTACCGGTCTAAGGGTTTGTTGCCTAGGACAGCGGGGTTGCCAGACTTTGGCGCGCATCATCGGCGGGTTCCCCGCGCGACGAGCGCAGTCTGAATCTACCGGCAATCCGCGCCCGCTTCCTTAGTCGCAGCTCGACGCCGAGTTTTGCCGCCCACTGCGTTGCGACATCGTCCGGACATTATGGTGCATTGATGAATTTTCGCGAGCTGATGGATTTTGGCGACGATTATCGTGAGTGCGGTCACGGTCTATTTAACGGTTCCTTGCTAAGTTTGGTTCCCGTAGTTAATCTCGTGTAATAGTTTCGACCTCCAAGGTACTGAGCTAAAAAGGAAAACTCTGTGTGGTCGCTCGTCAAAAGATATCGTCCGCTGCTGGGACTTGACATAACCACCTCGTCCGTGAAGCTAATAGAGCTCACGATGTCGGGGGGGCAGTATCGAGTGGAATCGTATGCAGCGGAGCCGACGCCGCACAATGCCATCAACGAAAAGGCCATTGTCGACGCCGAAGCCGTGGGCGAAGCGATTCGCCGCGCGGTCAAACGCTCGGGCGCGAAGAGCCGCCTTGCCGCGATCGCGATCAGCGGCGACGCTGCGATTACCAAGGTAATCCAAATGCCGCGCAGCCTCGGGGAGAACGAACTCGAAGGTCAGGTCGAGATGCAGGCCGACCAGTACATTCCGTTCCCGATGGAGGAGGTCAGCTACGATTATCAGGTCGTGGGTCCATCCGAAAAGGATCCCGAAATGATGGACGTTCTGCTGGTTGCGACCCGCACCGAGAATGTCGAGCAGCGCCGGGCAGCCGTGCAAGCCTCGGGCCTTACTGCGCACCTCGTCGACGTCGAAGCATTCGCGCTGGAAAACGCCTGCGCTCTGATGCGTCATCAGATGCCGGACGGCGGCTTGGACCGCACGGTCGCGGTCGTGGATTTCGGCGCCAGCAGCACGACATTCAGCGTGCTCGGCAACATGAGGGTCATCTACACGCGCGATTTCGCCTTCGGCGGCCAGCAGCTCACCGAAGAAATCATGCGCACCTATGGCCTCAGCATGGAAGAAGCCGGCCGTGCCAAGAAAGAGGGCGGCCTGCCCAGCAATTATCAGCCCGAGGTGCTCGATCCGTTCATCGACGACATGACCCAGCAGGTCAGTCGCTCGCTGCAGTTCTACCTCGCCTCCGGCAGCGGCCGTTCGCAGCCCGATCAGCTGCTGATCTGCGGCGGTTGCGCCAACATCCCGGGCGTCGCCGACGTGATCTCGAGCCGCGTGGGCGTGGCGGCTGAGAAGGGCGACCCGCTCGGCAACATGAAGGTCTCATCGAAAGCAAAAGCACAAGCTGTGGCGCGCGACGCCACGGCCCTACTGACTGCCTGCGGCCTTGCGCTGCGCAGCTTCGACTGAAAGAGCCACTATGCCCCGTATAAATCTACTACCTTGGCGAGAACAGCAACGCAAGATACGGCGCCGGGAATTCATGGTCGCGGCGCTCGCCGCGGTCTTCGCGGGCGGTATGGTCGCCGTCGGCGGCAAAGTGCTGTACTCGAGCTGGATCGCCTTGCAGACGCAGAAAAACGAGATCCTAAAGAAGGAGATCGGCAAGCTCGATTCGCAGATCGCCGATATCATGGATCTCGAAGGGCGCAAGCAGCGCCTGATTGCGCGCATGACGATCATCGAGACGTTGCAGCGCAGCCGTCCCGAAGTCGTGCACCTGTTCGACGAGCTCGTGCGCACGGTCCCGGAGGGCGTCTATTTGACGTCGATCAAGGAAACCGACGGCAAGCCGCAGCGAAAACTCGAGATCCACGGCGTCGCCCAGTCGAGCACTCGCGTCTCGTCATTCATGCGCAACATCGACGGGTCTGCGTGGATGGATAATCCGCAGCTGCAGGTCGTCGAGTCCGCCAAGGATTCGCCATTCGGCGGCTCTAGCTTCACGTTGTTCGCCAACGTCGTCGGCGTGGATATCGACAGCGGCGGCGCAATCACACCCAAAAAGGTTGCCGGGAAATGAACCTGCTCGACCAACTGAAATCTCTCGATCCGCGCGATCCGGGCCGCTGGCCATGGCCGGTCCGCGGCTTCTTCGTGTTGCTGACATTCGTCGTTTGCGCCGGTTTGTCGTGGTACCTGTTCGTCTGGAGCGACGATCGCCCGCAGCTCGAGAAAGCCGAAGCCGACGAGCAAGACCTGCGCGCGCAATTCGAAACGAAGCAGCAGCGTGCGGCCAACCTGGACGCCTACAAGGCGCAGCTCGCCGAAATGGAGCGCAGTTTCGGCGCGATGCTGCGGCAATTGCCGGGCAAGACCGAGGTCCCGAATCTTCTGGTCGATATCTCGCAGACCGGTCTTTCCGCGGGATTGCAGGAAAAACTATTTCAGCCGGCGAAAGAGGAAACCAAGGGCTTCTATGCCGAGTTGCCGATCAAGATCAGACTCGTCGGCAGCTATCACCAGTTCGGCAGCTTCGTGAGCGGCATCGCGGCGTTGCCGCGCATCGTGACGCTGCACGATATCGAGATCAAGCCGGTGGGAACGGGCAAGGACGCGGGTTACGACAACTTGACGATGGATATCACGGCGAAGACGTATCGGTACATCGAAGATACGGAAACGGCCAACAAGACGGCGAAAAAGAAGGTCGGAGGTGCAACGTGAAGCGAGGCGCCGGTCCAATCGCGGTATTGCTCGCAGTTTTCGGAACGATTCTCGTGGCCGGCTGTTCCGGCGGCCAATCCGATCTGGAAAAATGGATCGCCGAGAGCAAGAAGAAGCCGGGCGGACACATCGAAGCGCTGCCCGAGGTCAAGCCCTACGAAACGTTCACCTATAACGCCAACGGCATGCGCTCGCCGTTTCAGCCGGTGGGTCCGACCACGGGACAGTCGAACCTGCGGCCGAGCTCGCGGCGCAATCGAGAGTTTCTCGAGGGATTTTCCCTCGACACGCTCAAGATGGTCGGTACCTTCAAAGTCGGATCGAGCTTTTATGGGCTCGTTCAATCTAAAGACGGACTGGTCCATAAAGTGCAGCCGGGCAACTATATCGGGCAAAACGACGGAAAGATCACCGACATTACGGGCGGCAAAATTAGTATCACCGAGATCATCCCGGATGGCCTCGGCGGCTACATCGAGCGACCGGCCTCGTTGGCATTGGCCGACTGAGGCCACAGGGAGACTTAAAGCATGAATAGATCCATAAAGCGGATGGTGACGATGGCGGCGGTGAGTTTGGCCGCGCTTTCATCCATCACATTCCAGGCGCGAGCCGCCGACCCGATCAGCCTGCAAGCGATCGACGTGCAGACCTTGTCGGGCCAGCAGGTTCAGCTCAAATTGACATTGAGCGGTCCCGCGCCGGAGCCCTTGCCGTTTACGATCGACAAGCCGGCGCGCATCGCGTTCGACTTGATGAACACGACGCTCGACGTCAGTTCACGTCGCATCGACGTGCGCTCCGGCGGCGTCGACACGGTGGTTGCGGCGGAGGCCAACGGACGCACGCGCCTCGTCGTGAACGTCGACAATCTGATGCCCTATACGACCAAGGTCGACGGCAACATCATTCTCATCACGCTCGGCGCGCAACCCGGCGATACGGTCGCGAAATCCGCCGTGGCGCGCAGTGGCTCCGGCCAGGCCGCGGCAGCCGCGGAACGCACGATCAAGACGATCGACTTTCGGCGGGGCTCGGACGGCACCGGTCGCGTGATCGTCCAACTCAGCGATCCGCGCACGCCGGTCAATGTCCGCCAGGAAGGCAATCAGATCGTCGTCGACTTCGCCAACACCTTGATGCCGAAGAATCTGTTGCGACGCTACGACGTCATGGATTTCGCGACGCCCGTGCAAACGGTCGATGCCTTGCGAATCGAGAACAGCTCGCGTTTGGTGATCACGGCGCAGGGCGACTTCGAACAGCTCGCCTATCAATCCGACACCCAATATACGGTGGAGATCAAGCCGTCGACGAAGCGAGCCCAGGCAGAGGAGAAAAAAGAATACACGGGCGAGCGCTTGACGCTGAATTTCCAGGATATCGACGTGCGCTCGGTGCTGCAATTGTTGGCCGATACCAGCGGCCAGAACATCGTCGTCAGCGATTCGGTGAACGGCAACCTGACGCTGCGCCTGCAAAACGTGCCGTGGGATCAGGCGCTCGACATCGTGTTGCGCACCAAGGGCTTGGATAAGAGACGCCAGGACAACGTCATCATCATCGGTCCGACCGAAGAGCTTGCGGCGCGCGAGAAGTCCGAACTGACGGCCCGCAGGGACGTCCAGGAACTCGAACCCGTGCACACGGAGTTCTTGCAAGTCAATTATGCGAAGGTCACGGATCTGCTCAAGCTCATCAAACCGACCGGGGCCGCTTCCGGCGGCGGCAAATCATCGATGCTGTCGGAGCGCGGCAGCGTGTCGGTCGACGAGCGCACGAATACCTTGATGGTGCACGATACGGCCGAACGCTTGGCGGACATCCGCCGCATGGTCCAGCTGCTCGATATTCCGATCCGGCAGGTGCTCATCGAAGCGCGAATCGTCGTCGTCAGCGATACGTTCGAGCGCGATCTGGGCGCACGACTGGGCGTTACGACGGCCACTGCGGCGGGTAACAATCTGCTGTCGGTGTCGGGCACCTCTGCAGCCTCCGATACGGTCGTCGGCTCGTCGACCGGCACCACGCCGCTGACGGGCAGCTCGCTGCTGACCTCGGCGCCGCTCGCCAGTCGCTATCAAGTCAATCTGCCCGCCTCGAACACGAACGGCAGCATCGGCATCTCGCTGCTCTCCGGCAGCCACTTGCTCGACCTGGAGCTGTCGGCGGCGCAAAACGACGGCAAGAGCGAAACGGTGTCGTCGCCGCGCGTCATCACGGCAAACCAGAAGCAGGCGACGATCATGCAGGGCGTCGAGATTCCGTACCAGGAATCGGCATCCAGCGGCGCGACGACGACGCAATTCAAGAATGCGGTGCTCTCGCTCAAGGTCACGCCGTTGATCACGCCTGACAACCGCGTCGTATTGGACATCGACGTCAGCGACGACACGGTGGGCGCGAACGTGACGAGCGCCACCGGCGGCTCGGTGCCCTCGATCGATACTCGCCAGATCGTAACGCAAGTGCTGGTCAACGACGGGCAGACCGTGGTTCTCGGCGGCATTTTGGAGACGACCAAATCCAAGTCGGCCAACAAGGTACCGTTCCTCGCCGATATTCCGGTGTTGGGCAATCTGTTCAAGAGCACCATCGACATCAACGACAAGACCGAACTGCTGATCTTCATCACGCCGAAGATCTTGCGCGAGGGTTCGACCCTTTATTGAGCAGCGGCGACGGCTAAGGAGCGGCGCCCGGCGCCGCTCCCGCTTCGAACCGAGGACGAATTTTTAGGCCACGTGGGTCGACTAGACTATGATCTGCGCCCACCATGATCTCGAAGCGCAATATTTTTCTGATCGGGCCGATGGGCTCCGGAAAAACGGCGGTCGGCCGTCAGCTCGCCCGCCTGTTCCGGCTCAGCTTTTACGATAGCGACGCGGAGATCGAGACGAAAACCGGCGTCGATATCGCCTTCATCTTCGAGAAGGAAGGCGAGGCGGGTTTCCGGCAGCGCGAGAAAGAGGCGATCGATCGCCTGACGCAGATGGAAGGCATCGTGCTGGCGACCGGCGGCGGCGCCGTGATCGAGGCCGACAACCGCCGGGTGCTCAGCGAGCGCGGCGTCGTCGTCTATCTGGAGACCTCGGTGGGCCAACAAATCGAGCGTACGCGACATGCGCGTCATCGGCCGCTGCTCAATGATACCGATGCGCAGCTCACGCTCGAGACGCTGATGCAGCGCCGCGCACAGTTGTACGCCGAAATCGCCGACATCACGGTGTCGACCGACGCCAGGCGCGTGCAGCTAGTCGCCGAAGAAATCTACTCCGAGTTGCACCGTCTGCAGAGCCAGCCCGGGCAATGAACACCGTACTGCCCGGCATAAGATTCGTATAATCGTCCCCGTGCAAACCATTACCGTCGACGTCGGCCATGCGCGCTACCCGATATCCATCGGGCCCGCGTTATTGGCGCGCCGCGACTTGCTCGACGCCGAAGTCCCGGGCCAGGCGGTGCTGATCGTCAGCAATTCGATCGTCGCGCCGCTGTATTCCGCGCGATTGCGTTTGGGCCTCGCCGGCCGGCGCATCGCCGAGTGCATCCTCGCGGACGGCGAGCAACATAAGACGCTGCAGACCGCGAGCCAGGTATTCGATGCGCTGGTCGCGCATCGGCTCAATCGCGATGCGACCGTGCTCGCTCTGGGAGGCGGGGTCGTCGGCGACATCGCCGGATTCGTCGCCGCCTGCTACCAACGCGGCGTCGCCTATGCACAATTCCCGACGACCTTGCTCGCCCAAGTCGACTCGTCGGTCGGCGGCAAAACCGGAGTAAATCACCCGGGCGGCAAAAATTTGATCGGCGCGTTTTATCAACCGGTCGCCGTGATCGCCGATACCGATACGCTCGCGACCCTGCCCGATCGGGAACTGCGCGCCGGTCTCGCCGAAGTCATCAAATACGGCCTCATATGCGATCCGGACTTATTTGCATGGTTGGAATCGCAGATTCGGAAGCTCTTGGCGCGGGATCCCGAGGCGCTGACCTGGGCGATTGCCAAGTCCTGCGCGATCAAGGCATCGGTCGTCGCGCGCGATGAACGAGAACACGACATCCGCGCGATCTTGAATTTCGGCCACACCTTCGGGCATGCGATCGAGGCGGCCACTGCGTACCGCGAGTATTTGCACGGCGAAGCGGTCGCCCTCGGGATGCTGATCGCGACGGATTTATCGAACCGGCTCGGCCTGATCGAGGCAGCGGCCCTCGAGCGCGTGCGCGCGCTCTTGAGGCTGGCGGGACTGCCGACGGTGAGCCCAAGAATCGGCAAGGCTCGGGCCCTGGAGCTCATGCAAATGGACAAGAAAGTAATGGCCGGCACGGTTCGCCTGGTCCTGCTCGAACGGCTCGGCGGGGCGATCGTCAGCGGCGATTACGCGCGCAACGCTCTCGAGGCGACGTTGACCGAGCATTTCGGATGAGCAATCTCGCGCCCTATGCCGCCCACGATGCGCAATCACGCGGGCGCCGCTATGCGGAGCCGCCGCCCGCTTATCGGTCGGAATATCAGCGCGATCGCGATCGCATCGTGCACTCGGCGGCATTTCGCCGCCTGGTCTATAAGACTCAGGTGTTCGTCAATCACGAGGGCGACCTGTATCGAACCCGCCTCACGCATTCATTGGAGGTTGCGCAGATCGCGCGGACCATCGCCGGCGCCCTGCGACTCAACGAAGCATTGTCAGAGGCAATTTGTCTCGCTCACGATCTCGGTCACACGCCTTTCGGCCATGCCGGACAGGATGCGCTGAACGAATGCATGCTGGATTTCGGCGGTTTCGAGCACAATCTGCAATCGCTGCGCATCGTCGACGAGCTCGAGGAGCGCTACGCCGATTTCGACGGGCTGAACTTGACCTTCGAGTGCCGCGAGGGGATTCTAAAGCATTGCTCGCAAAAGAACGCGCTCAAGCTCGGCGACGTCGGCGAACGGTTCATCAATCGCCAGCAGCCCGGTCTCGAGGCGCAACTCGCCAATTTCGCCGATGAGATCGCCTACAACAATCACGACGTGGAAGATGGGATTCGTGCCGGCCTCGTATCGGTCGACGAACTGCTGGCGGTGCCTTTATTTGCCCAATTCCATGCCGAGGTTCGCGCGCTGCACCCGAAGCTCGCGGGCCGGCGTCTCGTCTACGAGATCTTGCGCCGTATGATCAATCACCTCGTCACGGACCTCATCGATTCGTCCGCCGAGCGCCTGCGCACCGCCGGTGTCGCGTCGATCCAGGCAGTCAGGGCGCATCCTGCGCCGTTGATCGGATTCAGCGCGACGACCCGCGAATTGAATCTAAGTCTGAAGACATTTTTGCGGGAACACGTCTACAAGCACTATAAGGTGCAGCGAATGACCTCCAAGGCGCGGCGCGTCGTGCGGGAATTGTTCGATGCGCTGTTCGCGGATCCCGGCCTGATGCCCGATGAGCATCGGGCAACGGGTTCGCGTCGCGAGGCGGTCCAGGGACCGGCCGGCCGGGCGCGAGCGGTCGCCGACTACATCGCCGGCATGACCGACCGCTACGCCATTTTGGAACACGGCCGGCTGTTTGATCCCAACGAAAAAACCTGATTTCCATGATCAAAAACGAAAAACTGAAGAATGACCTACTGCTGCGCGCGCTGCTGCGCGAGCCGACGCCGCGCCGGCCGATTTGGCTCATGCGCCAGGCCGGGCGTTATCTGCCGGAGTATCGGGCGACGCGCAAGCGAGCCGGTAATTTCTTGGCGATGTGCACGAATCCCGAGATCGCCTGTGAAGTGACCCTGCAGCCCATCGATCGCTATCCGCTCGACGCGGCGATTTTGTTCTCGGATATTCTGACGATCCCGCACGCGATGAATTTGGGGCTGGAATTCGAAGCGGGCGAGGGTCCGACTTTCCAGCGGCCCGTGCGCACGGCGGCCGATATCGACAAGCTGCCGATTCCGGATCCAGGCCATGAATTGAAGTACGTCGTCGATGCCGTCTCGCTGATTCGCCGCGAATTGGCCGGACGCGTGCCGTTGATCGGATTCGCCGGTAGTCCTTGGACCGTGGCGACCTATATGGTGGAAGGCGGCGGCAGCAAAACATTCGGGCGGATCAAGCGGATGATGTACGAGGCGCCGCATCTCCTGCATCGCCTGCTCGATGTGCTCGCGCGCGCGACGATACTGTACCTGAATGCGCAGATAGCCGCCGGGGCCCAGGCGGTCATGGTATTCGACACCTGGGGCGGTGTCCTGACTCCCAAGCAATACGAGGAGTTCTCGCTGCACTACATGGCGCAGATCGTCGACCAACTTACGCGCAAGGCCGAAGAGCGCATCGTGCCTTCCATCGTATTCACGAAGGGCGGCGGCGCCTGGCTGCCCAAAATCGCACGTATAGGCTGCGACGCGGTCGGCGTGGACTGGACCACCGACCTCGCGACCGCGCGCGAACTCGTCAGCGGACGGGTTGCCCTGCAAGGCAATCTCGATCCTTCAGCGCTGTTCGCATCGCCCGAAACGCTGCGCAGCGAGACCTTGCGCGTGCTCGACAACTTCGGACCCGGCGTCGGACACGTGTTCAATCTGGGCCACGGCATCACGCCCGATGTGGACCCCGAAAGCGTTGCGGTGCTCGTGGAAACGGTGCGCGACTATATCTTGAGCTGAGATTCCCAGGAGCGACCGGGTCGTCGGCGCCTATGGCGCCTATGGCGTTGGTGGCGTTGGTGGCGTTGGTGGCGTCGGTGGCGTCGGTGGCGTCGGTGGCGCCGCGGCGTCCCTCAATTCGTCGCGCAGCGAACGGCGCAAGATCTTGCCGACGTTTGTCTTGGGAAGTTCGGCGCGAAAATAGATGCGTTTCGGGACTTTGTAGCCGGTGAGCTCGGTCCGACAGTGCGCGATCAGCTCTTCTGCCGTGAGCTCAGGGTCTCTCTTGACGACGAACAGTGCGACGGCTTCGCCCGAGTTCGCATCGGGCTCCGCGACCGCCGCGGCTTCTAGCACGCCGGGGTGTTCCACGGCGACGCCTTCGACTTCGTTGGGATAGACGTTGAAGCCGGACACCAGAATCATGTCCTTCTTGCGGTCCTCGATATAGACGAAGCCGCCGTCATCGATGCGCCCGATGTCGCCCGTGCGCAGCCAATCGTTGAAGAACACCTTCTCCGTTTCGTCGGGCCGGTTCCAATAGCCGCCGGTTACCTGCGGCCCGCGCACGCAGATTTCGCCGACCGCGCCGACCCCGAGTTCAGTGCCGTCGTCGGAGCGAATCGAAATTTCAGTCGAAGAAATCGGCAGTCCGATCGAGCCGTTGAAATCCGTGCCGATCGGATTGATGCAAGCGGCGGGAGACGTTTCCGTCAATCCCCAGGCTTGCGTCAGAATGCATCCGGTCACCGCCTTCCATCGCGCCGCGACCACTGCCTGCACCGCCATGCCACCGCCTAGGCTGATTTTCAATGCGCTGAAATCGAGGGTCTCGAAGCCTGCGGTGTTCAGCAGCGCGTTGTAAAGCGTATTGACGCCGCTGAAGAAGAAGAACCGGTGTTTCCTGAGTTCGGCGACGAAGCCCTTGAAATCGCGCGGATTGGTTATCAAGACATTTTGCGCCCCGAGGTGCGTGAACAAGAAGCAATTCGCCGTCAACGAGAAGATATGGTAAAGCGGCAGCGCCGTGATGACGACCGGTGAGACCGCCTTGGGAACCGCGGGCTTGATCCAGGCGGACGCCTGCAGCAGATTCGACACCATGTTTCGATGCGTGAGCACCGCAGCCTTCGCAACCCCGGTCGTGCCGCCGGTGTATTGCAGGAAAGCGGCGTCTTGCGGAGTCACGTTCGCCGGGCCTAGTTTGAGCCCCAAGCCCGACGACAGCGCGCTCTTGAAGCGCAGCGAGCCCGGAATATTCCATGGCGGCACTTGTTTGCGCACGTGCCGCAGCACGAAGTTCACGATCGGTCCGCGCGGAAATCCCAACAAGTCGCCGACCCCCGTCACGATGACCTTCTTGACGTGCGTGCATGGCAATACGGCTTGCAGCACGTGCACGAAGTTCTCGAGAATGACGATGGCCTTTGCGCCGGAATCCGCCAATTGATGTTCGAGTTCGCGCTGCGTGTACAGCGGATTGGTATTGACGACGACCATGCCGGCCCGCAGGGCGCCGAACAGCGCGATCGGATACTGCAGAATGTTCGGCATCATGAGCGCGACGCGATCACCGCCGACGAGTCCGGACTTCTGCTGCAGCCACGCCGCGAATGCGCGGCTCAATTCATCGAGTTGCGCATAGGTCAAGGTCGCGCCCATGTTGGTGTAAGCCGGCGCGTGCCGATATTTCGCGCAGGCTTCCTCGATCAGCGCCTTGAGGGATGAATACTCGCCCGGATCGATGTCCGCGGGCACGCCAGCCGGATAATTCTTCAGCCAAATTCGATCCAAGAGGGATTACTCCTCGTATTATTGCGCGTGTATAGCACCGCCGCGTGCCGCCAGCAATGTTCGGGTCGGCGCCTTGCCGGACGAAGGATCGGTTCAATTAACGGAGCGCCTCACATGAGAACATCGGCATTGATCGCCATAGGCAGTTGCATCGCGCTCTCCGGGTGTGTGTTCGGCAGCGGGGCGTGTCTGTTCCAGCAGCCGTTCAAACACACCTTGGTCGGCACGATACACTTTCGCAGCTATCCGGCCGGCGATGGGATCGACCATGTCCCCATTTTGAGTTTGGATGAGACCGCCTACATTTACGCGCCGGCCAACAGCCACCTCTGCTTGGCCGCCAATGATTTGCAGATGGTCGGCTGGTCGGAGTTTCCGCCGGACATCGCCGAAAATACCCGCATTGAGGTCGAAGGATCCATATTTCAGGCCGCGTCCATGCATCAGCACACGCCGTTCCTGTTGACGGTGCGTAACATATTACCGATCGGCGCAGCGCCGCCGGCGGCCGCAGCGCCGCCTGAAGCGCCGGAGGCCGGCGCCGCGCACTAGCGGCGCCCGCGCCGTTGGAATTCTCTGCATTCGGATTACAATCCTCGGCTGAGGAGTTGCAACAACGGAGTAACGGTCGATGAACAAATATTTTTTGAGCGCTGCCGCGTCGTGCCTGTTGGCGCTGGCGGCGTTGCCCGCCGCGGCCGACACGACGCCCGCCGCAACGACTTGCAAGGACGGCACAACCTCGACGGCGACCGGGCGGGGGGCCTGCAGCCATCATGGCGGCGTCCAAGCTGCCGCTGCGACCCCGGCTGCGCCACCTGCAGCGCCAGCGGCTGCGACCCCGGCTGCGCCACCTGCGGCGGCCAAGACGGCTGCGCCGGCCCCAGCTACTGGAGCGAATCCGGCTCCTCCGGCGGGCGCAACGGCAAAGTGCAATGACGGCACTTACTCGACATCCAAGAATCACAGCGGCGCATGCTCGAAGCACGGTGGCGTCGCGAGTTGGTTGACGGCGTCTTGAGGCTACGGGCCCGGCTAGCCGCACGCGCGGCGGCGCCGGGCGCTTCATTTGCGCAATAGCGGCTTCAAGACCGGCCACACATTGGCGAGAAGGCGCGCCTGTCCGAGTTCGTTCGGGTGGATGCCGTCGGCCTGCATCAGACCGGCATTGAGCGCGATGTCGTTCAACAGGAACGGCACTACCGGTACGGTAAGTTCTCTGCCAAGCACGCTGTAAGTCGAGCGAAACTCTTCGGTGTATTCGGGCCCGTAATTCGGCGGCATTCGCATCCCCAGCAGCAGCACGGAGGCGCCGGCCTCACGGGACAACTCCACCATCTTCGCGAGATTGGCGCGCATGGGCGCTATGGGGAGCGCGCGCAAGCCGTCATTACCGCCGAGCTCGAGGATCACCAACCGGGGATGGTGCAACGCAAGTGCGCGCGGCAGTCTCGCCAACCCTCCAGCGGTCGTTTCGCCGCTCACACTGGCATTGATGACGCGGTAACCGTACCCTTCGTCCTTTAGTTTACTCTGCAACAAGGCGACCCAGCCGGCCTCGACGTCGGCCAATCCGAAGCCTGCGCTGATACTGTCGCCGAATACCAGAATCGCGGCGGAATCGGCCTTGGCCGAGAATGCCGCAATGCTGAATACCAATAGGATGAAAAGCCGACTCACAGGCGCTCCAGATGTCAGATTCCACAGTGCAAGACAACATCGTGCTCGAGGCGAGGCACGTCTCTAAGACCGTTGCGAGTCCCGAGGGTTCGTTGACCATTCTCTCCGATGTCAGCCTCTCGGTGCGAGCCGGGGAATCACTGGCGATCGTCGGCGCTTCGGGCGCCGGGAAATCTACACTGCTCGCGCTGCTCGCCGGCCTCGACACGCCGTCCGCGGGCGAGGTGTTCATCGCCGGCGTCAACTTGACCGAGCTCGATGAGGATGGCCGTGCGGCGATACGCGGCAAGCATGTCGGATTCGTGTTCCAGTCGTTTCATCTGATACCGTCCTTGACGGCGATCGAGAACGTCATGCTGCCGCTCGAACTCGCCGGCCGGGCCGGCGCACGCGGCGTTGCGGCCGCAGCGCTCGAACAGGTCGGTCTCGGGGCTCGCATGCCGCACTATCCGAAGCAACTATCGGGCGGCGAGCAGCAGCGCGTCGCGATTGCGCGCGCGTTCGTGACGCGCCCCGAGCTGCTCTTCGCCGACGAGCCGACCGGCAATCTCGACAGCGTCACCGGAACTCGCGTCACCGATCTGCTGTTCGAGATGAACCGCAGCACCGGCAGCACGCTCGTGCTCGTGACGCATGACCGGACCTTGGCGCGCCGCTGCGGCCGGGAGTTGGAGCTCGACGCCGGCCATCGGGTCGATTGAGCCGATGCAATCCGTGGCGATTCAATCCGTGACATTCGCACTGCGCAATCTATGGCGCGACCTGAAGTCGGGCGAACTCTCCGTGCTGCTGCTCGCGCTCACCGTCGCGGTGCTGTCCTTGACGGCGGTTGGATTCTTCACGAGCCGCATTTCCCAAGGCGTGCGGGCGCAGGCCTCGGAGGTACTCGCCGCGGATCTGCGCATCGAATCGGATCATCGGCTGCCCACTACATACCTCGACGAGGCCCTGCGTCAGGGACTGAAAACCGCCGATGTGGAGTCCTTCGCGACCGCGATCTTCAACGGCGATCTTTCGCAATTGGCTTCGGTACACGCGGTCAGCGCAAACTATCCGCTGCGCGGCTCGGTGCGCATCGCCGATTCCCCGTTCGGCGTCGCGCGCAGGACCAATCGCATACCGAATCGGGGCGAAGCTTGGGTCGATGCGCGCATCATCGCACAGTTGAATCTGCCGCCCGGTTCCCGCATGCGGCTCGGGGCCGGCTCCTTCCTCGTCACGCAGGTGCTCGACTACCGGCCGGACCAAGGAACCGGCTTCGTCAATCTGGCGCCCGCGGTGCTCATCAATGCCGACGACGTCGCATCGACTCAGTTGATCCAGCCGGGCAGCCGCGTAACCTACGCGGGACTGTTCGCCGGTCCGCCGGCCGCGATCGAGGTTCTGCGCGAGTATTTGCGGGCGCACAAGTCGCCGGGCGAGCGGATTCGCGATGTGGATGACTCGAGCCGGCAACTGAACTCCGCCATCGATCGCGCGAGCCGGTTCTTGAATTTGGCGAGCCTCGCGTCCGTGCTGCTCGCCGCCGTGGCGGTGGCGATGGGCGCACGGCGCTACGTCGCGCGGCACATCGATACGGTCGCGTTGCTGAAGTGCATGGGTGCTGCGCAAGCCCTGGTGTTGGCGATATCCGTCATCGAGCTCTGCTTGCTGGCGCTCATGGCGGTTAGCGCAGGCACGCTGCTCGGATTCGTGGCGCAATCCGGCCTCGCTTGGTTGCTGCGAGATCTGATCCGGGGCGCACTGCCGGCAGCCTCGCTCGCACCGGTGCCGGTCGCACTCGTGACGGTCGTGGCGATGCTGGTCGGCTTCGCGCTGCCGCCGCTGCTGCAACTAAAAAACACGCCGCCCGCGCGCGTGCTGCGCAAGACGGTCGAGGCGCCGCCGCTGCGCTACGGCGCGAGCTATCTGCTCGCGCTCGCCGCGCTCTTCGCGATTCTTTGGACCTTGGTGCGTGATACCGAACTCGTCGCGAGCGTGCTCGCGGGCGTGCTCGTCGCCGGTCTGGTGCTCGCGCTCGCCGGATTCGGACTCGTGCGACTGACCGGTCGACTGCGCGGCGGGGTCGGTGTCGCCTGGCGCTACGGTCTCGCCAACGTGTCGCGCCGCGGCGGGGGCAGCGTCGTGCAAATCGTCGCCTTTGGATTGGGGATCATGGTGCTATTGCTGCTCGCCGTCGTGCGCGGCGATCTGCTCGCCGATTGGCGCCGCAGCCTGGCCGTCGACGTGCCCAATAATTTTCTGATCAATATTCGTCCCGAGGAGCTCGGCCCGCTCGACGATTTCTTGAAATCCCGCGGCCTCGGCTCGCCCACGATGTATCCGATGGTACGTGCCCGGATTACGGGCATCGACGATCAACCGAGCGAGGCATTGAAACTACGCACCGACACCGCGCGTTCGTTCGTCGAGCGCGAACAGAATCTGACCTGGGCCGCGGACCTGATGCCGGACAATCAGCTCATCGCGGGCCGCTGGTGGTCCAAGGCCGACTACGGTAAGCCCCTGGTCTCGATTGCCTCGGAATATCAAGAATCGCTGCACTTGAAGCTGGGCGACACACTGCAGTTCGATGTCGCAGGTGAACCCCTGAAAGTCGAAGTGGCGAGCATCCGCAAGATTCGCTGGGACAGCTTTCGGCCGAATTTCTTCCTGGTGCTTCCACCGGGTCTGCTCGATGGTGCGGCGGGCACCTACATGACCAGCGTTTATCTGACTTCGGCGCAACGCCCCGCGCTCGTCGACCTCGTGCGCCAATTCCCGACCGTCTCGGTATTCGACGTCGACGCGATACTTGCGCAAATCCGCGAGATCATGGACCGGGCGTCGCTCGCCGTGCAGTACGTGTTTTTATTCACCCTGGCGGCCGGCGTCGTGGTCTTGCTGGCTGCGGTCCAATCGACGCGCGACGAGCGGCGTTATGAGAGCGCGATGCTGCGCACGCTTGGCGCCAGTCGTATGACGGTGCTGCAGGGAGTTGCGGCCGAGTTCTGCGCTTTGGGGTTTCTCTCCGGCACATTGGCGGCGATCGGCGCGACCGGTATCGGCTGGGTGTTGGCGCGGCGCCTGTTCTCGCTCGACTACACGCTCGATCCTTGGGTGTGGGCCGTGGGCCTCGTTTGCGGTACTTTGCTCGTCGGCGTCAGCGGAACGCTGGCCACGCGACGGGTCGTCGATACGCCGCCGATCGTGAGTTTGCGCGAAGATTGATTGCGCCGCGCGCGCCACCGCGGATGCGCCTAATGCGCGTCGAGAATCAGCCAACCCGCCGGCGCGGAAATGCCGCGGATCGGCAGCGTGTCGATGTGCACGTCATAGAGACCGGCCGCCAGTCCGGAGGTATTGAACGCAAGTTTGAGATTGCCGTTCGAATCCTTGAGCAAATTCTCCACCACCATGACCCGGCCCTGATCGCGTTTGTCGACGACCATGCGGAACAGGTTCTCGCGCGAGTAGCCCATGTCGATCTGCAGATCGATGAGTTCGGGCGAGGCGGTATTGACGGTAACGCGCGCGCTATCGATGCCCGCGGCATGATCCGGGGCCACGCGAAAACTGTGCTGCGCCTTCGGCGCGGCCAGCGAGCCGTGGGTCGCCAGTGCGCGTGCGCTTTCGAGCTTGCTGCCCAGCAAGATATATTTACTATAGATCGTGCCGAACGCCAAAAGACTGACCGCGGCAAGAGCGCCGAGGCCGATCGGCAGGTACGGTGTTTTCCACCATTGCGGTTTTGGTTCGCCCAGGTCTTGCGGACTGCCGCTCGCCTCGAGCAGCTTCAGACTCGCATGGGTGCGCTCGGATAGGCGCAGATCATTGAGGAATTCGGGATTCGCGCGACACCAATTTTCCAGTTCGCGCGCGCCCTTGAGCGGTAGCTTGTTTTCCAAGTAGCGCTCGACGAGGCGGTGTTCTTCGATGAATTTTCGATCGAAGCGCGGCGCAACTGCGGCAGGCTGCGTGGGTGGAACGACGTGTTCCGACCGGGCGTTCATGGCGGCATTTCCATAGACGCTTTAGTCTGCAGCGATCGGCGAAATCCATATGTGAAATAACCCGCAAAAGCCGGATTTTATTGATTTAAATTCGCCAGGGTCGCCGCCCGTTCGATGTCATCGAGGCGCCGCCAGTCGATTTTCGGGCCGTCATTGGCGCTCAAACCTGCATCGTCGATACGCTCCGGCGGCGAGCGCGGCATGCGTGGGCGCCCCGGCAGCGCTCCAGTCCGGCCGCGCCCAACGAGTTCGATGATTGCGCGTATCACGGCCGGATTGTTGGCCAGATTGCCGTGCAACTCGTCTACGTAGAAGGTCTTGAGCCTAGGCAGCAAGGCCAAGGCGAGCGGCACGGTCCCATCCCCCGCTAAGCCGTATTCATATTCGAACCCCGCCGCTTTGCGTCTTACGGCGACGACGGTTTTGCGATTGACGCCGACGATCTGCAGCATGCGCGAATCGGCGGGCGCGAGCGCGGCGCGCACGGCCGCGACGCGCGCGAGCATCTTGAAGTCCGGTTGCGGTCCTCGGGCCGGCCAGCCGTTGCGTGCATAGAGATTGGCGCCGCGCAGCCGCTGTCGGGGCGGCAGCAGCTGATAAAGTCCCGGAAATGTATGAAACACGTGCTCGGCAAGATATTCGGGCGTATGCACCATATCGAGCAGCGCCATATTGCGCACGAACGGATAGGTGCCGCGCAGGGCCTGTACGGGCGCATAGGAGCCGAAATTCGGCGTTCCCAGCATGATCAATTTTCGGACGCAGCGCTTCGGCAATAGGCGCATCGCGATGCGGGCGACCAGGCCGCCCATGCTATGGCCGATCAAGACGACCGGTTCGCCGACACCGAGGATGCGCTCGGCCAGCGCGGCTCCCAGGTCCTCCAGGTCCAGACGCCAATCGTAGGGGTAGAGAGTCCCCTGGAGGCCCTGCAGCCGCATTTCCAGCTGCAGCCTCGCGTAGGCGAACAGAAACACCCCCATCGGCTGTAGGGATCCGCCCGCCGGCAGCACGAGTCTCTTGAGGCCGCCCGCGGCGATCGCCTCGGGGTCGATCCAGAGTATTTCGGGCAAGATTTTGCCGGCGACCCTGGAGCCGAGCCTCGAGCCCATGATTCCCGGCAGCACGAAGACCGGTGGTCCACAGCGCGTTTTAGCAGCCTCTGCCAAGCGTGCGAGGCGCGCGAGTTCGGGGTAGGCCTCTTCGCCGAAGTACTGGCGCAAGCCGGTCGCATGCGTGCCGCTCGCCAAGGCCTCGAATACGGCACTCTCATCGGCACGATAGACCCATTCGGACAAGGGAACCGCCTCAGCTCTTCGCGGTCATGGTCAATTGCACGACCTTGCAAAGCTCCGAGATCGCAGCGGTGCGCGTGCTCGATTTGCGCCAGATTGCGCCGACGGTGCGCGTCGGAGCCGGCCTCGCGAAATGGCGCACGGACATACCGCGCTGCGAGCCGAACGGAGCATCGACGGCATTTTCGGGCAACAGCGTGATGCCTAGTCCGGCGATCACCATTTGCCGCAGCGTCTCCAGGCTCGTCGCGCGAAAATCCTCGGCCTCGTGTACATCGACGCGGCTGCAAACCTCCAAGGCCTGCTCGCGCAAGCAATGACCGTCTTCCAGCAGCAGCAGGGTTTGCCCCTTGAGATCCTGAACTTTGATCGTGGATTTTTCAGCAAGCGGATGATTATTGGGAATCGCGACGGTGAACGCCTCGTCGTAGAGCTTCTGAGATTCCAGGCCGTCTTGCGATATCGGCAGCGCCATGATTCCAATGTCGATTTCACCGTCGCGCAGGTGCTTGAGCAATGGTTCGGTTTGATATTCGTAGAGCATCAGACTCAGGTGCGGCAGCGCTTTACGGATTTTCGGCATGATGCGCGGCAGCAAGTACGGTCCGATCGTCGGAATCAGCGCCAGCTTGAGTTTACCCGCCAAGGGATCGGTATTGCTGCGCGCGAGCGCGACGATCTCATCGCCTTCCTCCAACATGCGCCGCGCGCGCATCACGACCTGCTTGCCCACGTCGGTTAGCTGCACGTTCTTCGGCTGGCGCTCGACGAGCTTGACGCCCAGATACTCCTCGAGCTTCTTGAGCTGCGCCGACAGCGTCGGCTGGCTGACGAAAGTGCGTGCGGCCGCCTTGCCGAAATGCCCCGTGTCGGCGAGCGCCACCAAATATTTCAAATCTTTGAGATTCATGCCCGCGTCTCGATAGAAAAGCTCTATCAATCATTTTATTATAATCGTTTCGGACAATTGCCGGTAATGTACGCGTGGCGCGCGATAGAATGCGCTCGGCGCATCAGCCTCGAGAGGACCTTAGATGGTTTCACCCGCACGACCAACGCGATTATCCTCCGGGGTCGTGGTCGTCAGCTTGGTAGAGCGAAAGTTGAAGTTCTTGTTGCTGCGCGCATACCGCAATTGGGATTTCCCCAAGGGTATCGTCGAGCCCGGCGAAGCGCCGATCGATGCGGCGCTGCGCGAGGTGCGCGAGGAAACCGCGCTCGACGACATCTCCTTCGACTGGGGCTTGGTCTACATGGAAACGGGTCCGTACAACAAGGGCAAGATTTCGCGCTACTACATCGCGCGCAGCAAAGAACAAATGATAACGCTGCCCGTCAATCCCGAGCTGGGCGTACCGGAGCATCAAGAAGCGCGTTGGGTCAGCGTCCATACGGCGCTCGAGATGGTCACCGCGCGGCTGCAGCCGGTGGTGCGATGGGCTTACGGCATCATCACGCACGGGCCGCCGGCCCAGCCGCACTAGCTTCGAGTCCTGGAGCGACGCGCTCAGTCGAGGTGAATCGTGCCGCTGCCGAGGTCGACGACTTCACCGCCGACGAAGATGCGCCGCTCAGAATCGACCTGCAGATACAGCGTCGATGGCCGGCCGGTGAGTTCCCCTTGAGAGACTTTCAACGCCGCCGGCAACGGGCGCTTCATCGCGAGCCACCAGCCACCCAAGTTGGCGGTCGCCGATCCGGTCGCCGGGTCCTCGAGAATCGCGGGCCCCTGCGGAAAAAAGAATCGTGACAGCAGCCGATCCGTGGCGGTCGATGCGAACACGTAGACCATCGCTTGGCCGCCCCCGCTGAGCAAACCGGCGAACGCCTCCGCGCGCGGCGCCGCGCGCAATACGGCCTCGGGCGATGCGACCGGTACGATCAGTTGTTCCGTACCGGCCCTGACCCATAGCGGGTGTTCGCCGATATCGGGCACTCGGAGTCCGAGCGCCGCGGCGAGATCGGCACTCGATCGGTCGAATTCGCGCCAGGTCGGAGTCGGCGCCGTCAGGGTCCACCGGTCGCCGTCGGCCTTGACTGCGATGTGGCCGGCGGACATCTCCAGCCGCAGCGATTCCGTGCCGAGACCCAACGCCCGGCATACGTGCGCGGACCCTAGCGTCGGATGACCCGCGAATGCCATTTCATAGCGCGGAGTGAAGATCCGCACGCGCGCCGCGGCCGTCGCCGACGGTAGAATGAAGGTCGTCTCCGACAAGTTAAATTGCAGCGCGAGCGCCTGCATCGTCGCGGTATCGAATTTCGAGCCGTCCTCGAAGACGCAGAGCGGGTTGCCGGTCAGGGCGCCCCGCTCGCGAGTGAACACGTTGACGATGCGAAATCGATATTCAGCCATCTGGGGCGCAGTTTAACCTACGGACGCACGACCACTACGGGTGCGGGCGCGTAGACCGCAGGGCCGTAATAGGGGTGATAAGGCCGTCCGGGCACGACCACGCAGGCGGCCAGACTCAGCAATCCCAGCGGTATCATGATTTTCAGTAGAGTCTTCATTTTGCGTTCTCCAGCAATTTTGAGTGAACCACAGGAAAAGGAACGCGGCAGCCGGTGCCGCGGATGACAGCATGAATGATCCGTAACCTTACGCCGCGACTGTCATAATCCATTCAGCAAGCAATGAGCACCAGTGAGATATTTCTGATCGCGATGGGGATCATTTTCCTGATCCCTTATCTGATTTGGCGCATCGGCAAAACGGAGTATTTCGCGCCGCTGGTGGTGGTCCAGATCATCACGGGAATCCTGCTCGGACCGGGCATACTCGGAGCCGTCTTCCCGCGTTACTACGCCTTCGTATTCAATCCGGCCGTGGTCCAATCACTCAATGGCATCGCGTGGTGGGCGGTCATGAGCTTTGTGTGGATTGCCGGAACCGAACTCGATCTGGAGGGCGTCTGGAGGCACCGGCGGGAGAGCGGCATTACCGCGGGCCTCGCGCTGGGGACGCCATTGCTGTTCGGCTGCGCGGCGGCTATCGGGCTGGTCCGATTCAGCGGCTGGATTGGCCAAAACGCCGCCACCTGGCAATTCGTGCTGGGCATCGGCATGGCCTGCGCCGTGACGGCGCTGCCGATATTGATCTTGTTCATGGAAAAGCTCGAGATCCTGCGTCAGCCCATCGGTCAGCGCATTTTGCGCTACGCGAGCATGGACGATGTGGCCATCTGGGGCGTGCTCGCGTTGATCCTCATGGACTGGAACCGCATTGGTAAGCAGATGGCCTTCCTAGCCGGCTTCGCGATTGCGTCGTGGGGCTTTCGCCGGCTCATGAGCCGGTTGCCGGAGCGGGATCGGTGGTATGTCGGCCTGATATGGCTGGCGCTGTGCGGCCTAGGTGCGGATTGGTCGGGCCTGCATTTCATGGTCGGTGCGTTCCTGTCCGGCGCCGTCATGGACAGGTGTTGGTTCGACCAGGCGCAGATGGACGCGCTGAGGCAGAATGTATTGCTGATCATCATGCCGGTATTTTTTCTGAGCACGGGGTTGCGGACCAACTGGACGATGGGCGGGCCGGCGGTGTTTCTGGCAGCCGGTGTGCTGCTGATCGCCTCCGTCAGCGGCAAGTTGCTGGGCACACGTATGGCCGGAGCCATCCTTCAATGGCAACCGGGCGAGAGCGCCTTGATCGGCTGGTTGCTGCAAACCAAAGCGCTGATCATGATCATTTTCGTCAACGTGCTGCTCGACAAGGGCATCATCACGAGTACGACGTTCACGGCATTGTTGCTGATGGCCGTAGGCAGCACGATGCTCACGATTCCATTGGCGACGCCCAAACTGCAGCGCATGCGGGCGATTGTTTTCAAATCGGCCTAGCGCGCCGTCGCGGACGCTCGGTCGTGCGCTAGGCCAGCGTGTGAAACACTTTCTGCACGTCGTCGTCCTGTTCGAGCCTGTCGATCAGGGCCAAGACCTCGGCTGCCTGATCCTCCGGCAGCTCGACGGGCACGGCGCAGATGTATTCGTGCTCCGCAGACAGGGGCGTGATGCCGCGCGCTTCGAGCGCCAGCTGAAGCTTGCCGAAATCGTTGAAGGCGCAACGGATCACGAGCTGCGGCTCGCCCTTCTCGCCGGTGCTCTCGCCCATTTCCTCGAGTCCATGATCAATGAGATCCAATTCGAGTTCGTCTTGATCCTTGACCGTGGCCGGATCCAAGCGAAACACGCCCATTTTTTTGAACAAAAAGCTCACGCTGCCGGTCGTACCTAGATTGCCCGAACCTTTCGTGAATATGTTGCGCAGGCTGCCGACGGTGCGTGTCGGGTTGTCGGTCGCCGTTTCGACCAGCAAAGCGACTCCATGCGGTGCATAAGCTTCGTAGAGAATTTCCTGGTAATTGGCCGCTTCTTTGCCCGAGGCGCGGCGAATTGCCGCGTCGGTTTTGTCCTTGGGCATGTTGACGGCACGCGCATTCTGCAGAACCCGTCGCAAGGTGTGGTTCGAGGCGGGGTCCGGGCCGCCGGCATGCACGGCGATCGCAATGTCCTTCGCCACGCGCGTGAACTGTTTTGCCATGCGGTTCCAGCGCGCGAACATGGCATGCTTTCTGACTTCGAATATGCGTCCCATACCGTACATGGTAGCAATACCCGCTCAAACAGCTAGACTTGCAATTACTCCCTCAAGGTATTAATTATGAGCGAAACTCCACCCGCGGCGAGCCCGAGCACGCCCAGTTTCCGCGAACTCGCGCTGTCCGAACCCGTTTTGAAGGCGCTCGCCGACGTCGGCTACGAATCGCCGTCCCCGATCCAGGCCGCCACGATCCCCGTGCTGCTCTCGGGCGTCGACATGCTCGGGCAAGCCCAGACCGGAACCGGCAAGACGGCGGCGTTCGCATTGCCGGCGCTCACCAAAATCGATTTGACCCGCCACGAACCGCAAGTCCTCGTGCTGGTGCCGACGCGCGAGCTCGCGCTGCAGGTGGCCGAGGCCTTTCAGCGCTATGCGGCGCACATAAAGGGTTTTCACGTGCTGCCGATTTACGGCGGCCAGAGCTATCAGCCGCAGCTCAATGCGCTGCGCCGCGGCGTCCATGTGGTCGTCGGCACTCCGGGCCGTGTCATCGATCACATGGACCGCGGCACGCTCAAGCTGTCGGGCTTGACGCTCCTCGTGCTCGACGAAGCCGACGAAATGCTGCAGATGGGCTTCCTCGATGCGGTCGAAAGCATTCTGGAGAAGACGCCGCCGCAGCGCCAGGTTGCGCTGTTTTCGGCGACGCTCGCCGCGCCCATTCGGCGCATCGCGCAGAAGCACCTGCACTCCCCGGTCGAAGTCACGATCAAGAGCAAGACCAGCACGGCAACCAACATCCGCCAGCGTTATTGGGTCGTTAGCGGCGTGCACAAGCTCGACGCGCTGACCCGCATACTCGAGGCCGAGACCTTCGACGGCATGCTGGTGTTCACGCGTACCAAGCAGTCGACCGTGGAACTCGCCGAGAAGCTCGAGGCGCGCGGGTTCGCGGCGGCGGCCTTGAACGGCGATATTCCGCAGCCGCTGCGCGAACGCACGGTGGCGCGGCTCAAATCCGGCCAGATCGACATCCTGGTCGCCACCGACGTGGCCGCGCGCGGACTCGACGTCGAGCGCATCGGGCACGTCGTCAACTATGACGTCCCGTACGACACGGAGTCCTATGTGCATCGGATCGGGCGCACGGGGCGCGCGGGACGCAAGGGCGAGGCGATCCTATTCATCGCTCCCCGGGAGCGCAACATGCTGCGCGCGATCGAACGTGCGACGCGGCAGACCATAGAACAGATGAATCTGCCGAGCGTGGATGCCGTGAACGCGCAGCGCATTGCCAAATTCAAGCAGCGGGTTACCGACATCATCGCCAAGGGCGAGGCCGGTGCTTTCAGGCCCGTGCTCGAGCAACTCGAAGCCGAAACCGGCATCCCGCTGATCGATATCGCGGCGGCGCTCGCGAGTCTTGCGCAGGGCACGGCGCCACTACTGTTGGCGGGCAAGGCGGAGAAGCCCCTGGAGACCGTGGCGGAACGGCGCGACGCGCCGGTGGTGCCCGAAGCGGCGGCGCAGCGTGCGTTGTCCGACGCAACGCTCGAGCGGGAGGCCGCGCCGTCGCGCGCCGCTCGTCCCAAAGCCAAATCAGTGGCCGGCGAGATGGAAACCTTTCGCCTCGAGGTGGGTTCAATACACGGCATCAAGCCGGGTAATATCGTCGGCGCAATCGCCAATGAAGCCGGCATCGAAGGTGTGCACATCGGACGCGTCGACATTCGTGAGGACCACAGCTTCGTCGACTTGCCGGAAGGCATGCCAAAGCCTATCTTCAAGGGCCTGCAGAAAGTGCGGGTCGCGGGCAGGGAACTGCGGATTAGCCGAGTGACCGAAAAGCCGCCGAAGCCGCCGCGCAATCCGGCAGGTAGGCACACGGAACGCAAACTGCTGACGCGCCGCTAAAGGCTCGAGAGTCTAGGTCTTAACAGAGCAAAGGAGCGAGTTATGGGTAAGGGTATGGAGCGAAAAAAAGAGGACAAGAAAAAGCCCGCCAAGACGCTGGAAGAGAAGCGCGCCGCCAAGCGTGCGAAGAGAGAGGGCAAAGGCTGAGCGCCGACGTTCCGGGGCTGAGCGCCGACGTTTAGCGGGCAGCTGCCGCTAAACCACGCGCCCGCGGCGGCCGCCGCTCAGGAAATCCTGAATGTTGGCGGCCATCTCGTCGAGGCAGCGCTGCCGCGATTCGCGTGCCGCCCAGGCGATGTGCGGCGTGACCAGCAAATTCGGCACGGCGGCATCCAGCAGCGGATCCCCGTCGACCGGCGGCTCTTGCGCCAGGACGTCGATGCCGGCGCCGCCGAGCCGGCCCGCCTTCAGCGCTTCGGCGAGTGCGCGGCTGTCGACGAGCGCACCGCGAGCCGTATTGATCAGCAGCGCATCGGGCTTCATGAGCGCAAGTTCGGCCGCGCCGATCATTCCGCGAGTTTGGTCGGTCAGCGGGCAATGCAGCGACACGACGTCCGCGATCGCCAACAATTCGCGCAGATCCAGCCGTTGCTCCTGTGCATGGCCGGCCCGCGGGTCGCCGCCGGGTCGATTCGCGGCCAGCACGCGCATACCGAAGCATTCCCCGATCTTCGCCACGGCGCGACCGAGCTCGCCCCAGCCGACGATGCCCAGGTTCAGGCCCTGGAGTTCGCGAATGCGGTGCTCGGCGGCGGCAAATGCAGCGCTCCCGGCCCAGGATCCATCGATCGCCAGCCGGTGATAGGCGGAAAGATGCTGCGTCAGATGCAAAATCATGCTCCAAACATGCTGCGCAACCGATGACGTGCAATAGCCGCGTACGTTGCATACACCGATGCCGCGCTCTGCAGCGCGCTGCAAATCGATATTGTCGGTTCCGGTGCCGGCCACAGCGATCAAGCGCAGTCGCGGCGCCGCGTCGAGCGCCGCACGATTTAATTTGATTTTATTCAGCAGCACGATTTCGGCGTTCTCGATGTGCTCGGTGAGTTCGGCATTCGCGGTATTGTCGTAGAGGCGTATTGCAGGCAGTACGCGCGTGAGGTTCGCCGTGCGGAGGTCGGAATAGGAGAGGGTTTCGTAATCTAGGAATACGGCTTGCATGGCGCGCTAGAATACGCGTCCCGCACCAAATTCCAAGGCATACGCCGCGACATGAATGTTTCAGCCGTACGAGCATTGATTGCCGCGAACGTCATCGTCTTCGTCATGCAAAGCATGGCGAAACAGACCTTGGAATTGTGGTTCGCGTTATGGCCGCTGCAGCCCATCGACGGTCACGTGTATTTCCAATTTTGGCAAATCCTAACCTATGCGTTTCTGCACGACACGAACCACATTACGCACCTGTTGTTCAACATGATCGGCCTGTGGATGTTCGGCGCCGAAGTCGAGCGCGCCGTGGGTTCATCGAGACTGCTGTCCTGCTATTTCGCATCGGTGGTGACCGCGGCGCTGAGCCAGCTGATAATCCCGACTTTGCTGGGCGGCGAACCGAGCCCCACGATAGGCGCTTCCGGCGGCGTTTTCGGTCTGCTGCTGGCCTACGCTTTTTTGTTTCCGCGGCGCAAGGTGATACCGCTGTTCCCGCCGATCCCGATGCCGGCGTGGTTGTTCGCCGCGCTCTACGCCGGCCTCGAACTGGTGCTGGGCGTGACCGGATCGCAGGCGAGCGTCGCGCATTTTGCCCACCTCGGCGGCATGATCGGCAGCGCGATCGTGATCGTGCAATGGCGGCGGCGTCGCGTCTGAGGGTGCGGATATCGCGGGCGCCCGGAACCGGCTACGCTAGCGCTCCATGAAACCGCAGGTATTCGCAATAAACCGGGCTCCGCGGCGCTACCTTCACGGTCTGTGCGCGTGCGTCGCGCTCATGCATCCGGTGCACGCGGAATGGGTCACGCGCATCACCGACGGCATCATGGGCACGCGCATCACCGTGGAAGTCTGGGCCGACGAGGGCGTCAACGCGGATCCGGCCATCGACGCCGTGCTCGACGAGATGCGTCACATCGATGAATCGATGAGCACGTACAAGCCGACGAGCGAGGTCTTGCAAGTCAACGCCAAGGCGGCCGACGCACCCGTGCGCATCAGCAAGGAACTGTTCGACTTGCTGGTCACGGCCAAGGAGTATTCGGTGCTGACCGACGGCGCGTTCGACATTACCTACGCGAGCGTCGGCTACATGTACGACTTCCGCAAACGAATCCGGCCGAGCGAGGCGCAGATCGGCAAGGCATTGCCGGCCGTGAATTACGAGCATGTGCTGCTCGATCCCAAGGCGCAGACCGTGCAATTCTCGCAAAAGGGCGTGCGCATCGATCTCGGCGGCATCGCCAAAGGCTACTCCGTGGACCGCGGTATCGACGTGTTGAAGTCCTTCGGATTCACGCGGGCCTATGTTTCCGCGGGCGGCGACAGCCGCATCATCGGCGACCGTTTCGGCAAGCCCTGGGTCGTCGGCATACGCGATCCGAGGAAGGGGCCGGACTCGGTGCTCCTGCGCGTGCCGCTCGTCAATGCGGCGATCTCGACCTCCGGCGATTACGAGCGCTATTTCGACGAAGACGGCGTGCGCTATCACCACATCATCGACCCGCATACCGGCCACTCCGCGAGCAAAGTGCGCAGCGCGACCGTCATTGGACCCTATGCCACGCGCACCGACGGTCTGTCGAAGACGGCTTTCGTGCTGGGGCCTGAAAAGGCCATGGAAATCTACAATCGCATCGACGACATCGATGCAATCATCGTCAAACTCGACGGCACCGTGGTCTACTCCAAGGGCATGCAGCGCGCGCCACCGCAACAGCCCTAGCGGCAGCCCGCCCGCCCCGGTGGGACCGCCCTTCGGGTGTTCTGACTCGGCCGGTGGGCCGAGTCAGTACTCGGCGCTAACGCGCCTCGCCCCGGTGGGGCCGCCCTTCGGGTGTTCTGACTCGGCCGGTGGGCCGAGTCAGTCGCGGAAATTGTTGAATTGCAGCGGCACGCCGAGTTGCGCTTTGCGCAGGAAGGCGATCGCTTCCTGCAGATCGTCGCGCTTCTTGCCGACGATCCGCACCTTGTCGCCCTGGATCTGCGCCTGGACCTTGAGCTTCGAATCCTTGATCAGGCGGGACACTTGCTTGCCGGTGTCCGCATCGATGCCGTGCTTGAGCACGACGAGCTGGGTCGCCCGCGCCAGATTGACGGTCGGATCTTGTACGTCGAGACACATGACGTCGATGCCGCGCTTGGCGATCTTGAGCTTGAGGATTTCGAGCATTTGCTTGAGCTGAAACTCGGCCGGCGCGATCATCGTCACGGTCGTCTCCAACAGTTCGAATCTTGCATCCGTCCCCTTGAAATCAAACCGTTGCGCGAGCTCGCGGCTCGCCTGATCGACCGCGTTGGTCAATTCGTGCGTGTCGATTTCCGATACGACGTCGAAAGAAGGCATGGACGGTCTCCCCTGATCAATGTAACCCTCAACGATACCCGCGCGCCTGCAGCGTGAATAGCTTCGCATAGCGGCCGCCTTCGGCCATCAGCGCCTCGTGGCTGCCGCGCTCGACGATTCGGCCGTCATCGAGCACCAGGATCTGATCCGCCATGCGCACCGTGGAGAAGCGGTGGGAAATGACGATGGCGATGCGGTTGCGCGTCAACTCGCGGAAGTGCTCGAAGACCTCGGCTTCGGCGCCGGCATCGATGGCGGCTGTCGGTTCGTCGAGAACCAGGATATCGGCATCGCCGCGCATGAACGCGCGCGCCAAAGCTATTTTCTGCCACTGTCCACCCGACAGTTCACGTCCATCCTTGAACCACTTCCCGAGCTGCGTCCGGTAGCCTTCAGGAAGCTGCTCGACGAATTCCGCAGCCAAGCCTTGCGCCGCGGCGCTGCGCCAGCGCTGCTCGTCGTCGAAGGCGCGCGCATCGCCCGCGCCGATGTTCTCGCCGACCAGCATTTGATATCGCGCGAAATCCTGGAATATGACGCCGATGCGCTGGCGCAGTGTCGTCTCGTCCCACTCCTGCAGATCGACGCCGTCGAGCAGGATCCGGCCCCGCGTCGGCCGGTACAGCCGCGTCAGCAGCTTGATCAGCGTGGTTTTACCGGAGCCGTTCTGTCCGACCAGCGCCAGACTCTCGCCGGGCCTCACATGCAAATTGATGTCCGAGAGCGCCGCGCTGCTCGCACCCGGGTAAATGAATTCGACTCCTTCGAAGCGGACGCCGTCGCCGGGGGCGGAACCTCGCTGCACGCTGCCGCCGCGGCGAGGCGCAGGCTGCTCCAGGTACTCGTAGAGGTTCGAAAGATACAAATTGTCTTCGTACATGCCTCCGACCGCCGACAGCGCCGCGCCGACGGCGGTCTGGCCCTGGCGAAACAGCATCATGTACATGGTCATCTGACCGAGCGTGATGGCGCCAACGACGGTTTCCATCGTGATCCAGCCGTAACCGCCGTAAAGCGCGCCTGTGCCGAGCAGTCCCAGCCCCAAACCCCAGGCGTCGCGGCGCAAGGAGAGATCGCGGTCTTCGCGATAGAGGCGCGTGAAAATGTCGCGGTACCGGTCGAGCAGCCGCGGCCCCAGATTGAACAGCTGCACTTCCTTGGCGTAGTCCTCGCGCGCCAATACCGACTCCAGATAAATTTGCATGCGCGACTCCGGCGCACGCCATCGAAACAGCCGAAACGCTTCGCCCGAAAATTTCGTTTCTGCGTAGAAGGAGGGCAAGCCCGCGACCGCCAACAGCACGACCGCCCACGGCGAGAATTTGATCAACAGGCCGCCGAAGGAAATCAGCGAAATCGCGTTTTGCAGCAGACCGAATGTGCGCATCACGAGAGACAGCGGCCGGCTGGATGCCTCGCGCCGGGCGCGAGTCAGTTTGTCGTAGAACTCCGAGTCTTCGAATTGCGTCAAGTCCAGCGTGAGCGCCTTCTCGAGTATCATGACGTTGACGCGCTGGCCGAGCTGCGCCCGCAACAGGGATTGCGCCAGGGAAATGCCTCGCTGCGCCATCGAGGAGCCGGCGACCAACAGCGCCTCCATGCCGACAAAAATAAATACCTCGCGCGGCGCAATGACGCCCGTGCGCCGGTGCAGATCGGCGGCGTGCACGACCGCGTCGACGATCAGGGCGCCGACGTAGGCCACGCCGGCCGGCAGCACGCCGGCGAGCACGGTCAATAGGGCCAATGTGACCGACAGCCCCTTGTTGGTCGTCCAGACGAGGTCCAGCGCGCGCTTGCTGTACGCGAATACGCTGAGTACGCCGCTGGCGGGGCTCGTATTCAAAGTAGGTTGCGGCGGCAAGGTGGGTTGGGAGTGTCTATAATGAGACTGATGTAAAGCCCCGTATGGCGGAGTTCGCAGTGAAATTCAAGTCTTTACTCGATCGCTGGAAGAAAGATACCGGACCGCCGCTCACCGTGCAGGAATATTCCGTGCGCCTGCCCTTGGACGACGCGTCTCGGCTGCATGCGCTGGTTGCGCTGTTTCCGGAGCGCACCCCCGAGGAAATCGTGACCGATCTGTTGCACGCTGCACTCGATGAGCTCGCCGCTTCCATGCCCTATGAACCCGGACCCAAGATCATTGCCCGAGACGATCACGGCGACCCCATGTACGAGGATGTGGGCCTGACGCCGCGCTTCGTGGAACTCACGCGGCAGTACCGGAAAGATCTGCAAGCCGCATCGAAGAAATAGCGGGCTTGACGCTGCTCGCTGAAGACGGCGATACTCTCACCCATGTTCAAGGGCGTATCAAACCGCAGTGCTCGTTGGTGGTGGCGAAAATCCCCGTAAGGAGATGGGCGCTGGCCGCTGTCGATTTTAATTAATTACCCGAAAATCCAGAACCCATTTCCGACGCCAGGCCGGGAATGGGTTTTTTTATTATGAAGTCATTGTTCGACATCGCAGCCGACCTCGACACGCCGGTCTCGGCGTATCTTAAGCTCGCGCCGTTTCGCCCGCGCTTCTTGCTGGAAAGCGTGGAAGGCGGCGAGCGGCTCGCACGCTATTCGTTCATCGGTTTCGGGGATTGTCTCGAGGTGCGGTTGGACTCCGCCGGCTTGAATATCGACGGCGTCACTTCGCCGCGGCCCGCAACCCAAATCCAATTCCTGGATGCGCTGCGCGCCGCTTTGGCGCAAGCGCCGCGGCCGCTGCCGACGATACCGGGCGTGCCGCTGCTCGGCGGCCTCGTCGGCTACACCTCCTACGACGCCGTGCGCTACTTCGAACACTTGCCGGGCCGCAGCCTCACCGAGACGCAAGCGCCGCATGCGCATTACGTGGCGCCGCGCTCGCTGCTGGTGTTCGACCATTTGACGCGCGGCGTTGCCTTGCTCCACGACGGCAGCGAGACCGAGCGCCAGAACCTTCGCCGCGAAGTCATACGCGCGCTGCGCGGACCGGTGCCCATGATCCTCGCACCGGGCGGTTTCTCGATCGCAACTCCCTCGCTATCGGCGGCGAACCATGCCGCCGGCGTACACCGGGCGCAGGAGTACATCGCCTCGGGGGATGTCTACCAGCTGGTGCTCGCCGCGCGCTTCGAGGGCCGTCATAGCTTGTCGCCGTTCGAGGTGTACCGCGCGCTGCGGCTGCTGAATCCCTCGCCGTACATGTATTTTTGCGAGCTCGGCGACATCACGGTCGTGGGCTCCTCGCCCGAAGCGCTCGTCAAACTGCACGACGGGTATGCGCAATTGCGGCCGATTGCGGGTTCGCGGCCACGCGGCACCGACACCCAGAGCGACCTCGCGCTCGAGGCGGAGCTGCTCGCCGATCCGAAAGAAAATGCCGAGCACGTCATGCTCGTCGATCTGGCGCGCAACGACTTGGGCCGGGTCGCGATCGCGGGCTCCGTGCGCGTCGACCCGTTTCGCGTCATCGAACGCTATAGCCATATCATGCACATCGTCAGCGGCGTCAACGGCCGATTGGCGCCGGGCCGGGACGCGTTCGATTTGTTTGCCGCGACGTTTCCGGCGGGCACGCTGGTCGGCGCACCGAAGGTTCGTGCGATGCAAATCATCGACGAGCTCGAGCCGGTGGGTCGGCAACTCTATGGGGGTACCGTCGGCTATTTCGGTCGCGAAGGCGACATGGATCAAGCGATTACGATTCGCACCTTGGTGTTCCGCGGCGATGCCTACAGCTATCAGGCAGGCGGCGGCATCGTCGCGGACAGCTCCGCACCGGCCGAATACGCCGAACTTCTGGCAAAGAGCGCCGTGCTGCGGCGCGCGCTCGAACTTGCCGCGGAGGGCATTTGATCATGGCCGTGCCGAGGCTGCTGCTGATCGATAACTACGATTCCTTTACCTACAATCTCGTGCAGGCGTTTCTGATGCTCGGCGCGGAGGTCGACGTCTATCGCAATGATGCGCTCAGCATCGAGGAGGCGAGGGCGATGCGGCACACGCATCTGGTCATATCGCCCGGTCCGGGCACGCCGCGCGACGCCGGCATTTCGATGCAAATGATCCAAGCCTTTGCCGGACGCGTACCCATCTTCGGCGTGTGTCTCGGGCATCAGGCCGTGGTTGAGGCATTCGGCGGCAAAATCGTGCGCGCGGGGCGCTTGATGCACGGCAAAGTCTCGCCGGTACACCACGACGGCAAGGGGTTGTTCGAGGGCATGGATCAGGAATTTCCCGCGGGCCGGTATCATTCCTTGATCGCCGAAATGTCGAGTTTTCCGGCCGTGCTCGAGGTCAGCGCGAGCACCGCGGAGGGCGAGATCATGGGTGTGCGCCATAAGACCTTGCCGATCGAAGGCGTGCAATTTCATCCCGAGAGCGTGTTGACACCGCAGGGGCCGATCTTGATGGGCAATTTTCTAAAGCTTTGAGCCGGCCTGATGCAAACCCTGCGGCAATTTCTCGAGCAATTGTTGGATCGCCAAGATCTCGCGGAGGCGCAGGCCCAGGCATTGCTCGGAATGCTGACCGACCCGGGCCTCGAACCCGCGCTCGCCGGCGCGGTGCTCGCGGCTCTGCGCGTCAAGGGAGTCACGGCTGCGGAAGTGCGCGGATTTGCCACTGCGATGCGCGCGCTGTCGCGCAAGCCGGCGCTGCCGCACGCGCCGGACGCCATTGATATCGTCGGAACCGGCGGCGACGCCTCCGGCAGCCTCAATTTGTCGACGGGCGCGGCGTTGTTGACGGCGGCTTGCGGCATGCCCGTCGTCAAGCACGGCAACCGGTCGATCTCGAGCCGCAGCGGCAGCGCGGATTTGATCGAGCAATTGGGGCTGAAATTGCCGCTCGACGAGCTCCGCGCGGCGCAGTGCTTCGCCGCCACCGACTTCACGTTCTTATTTGCGCCGTATTATCATCCAGCGATGCGGGTGCTCGCGCCCATACGTTCGGCCCTGGGCGTGCGCACGATCTTCAACCTGTTGGGACCTCTGACAAACCCTGCCGCGCCGCGCTTTCGCTTGATTGGCGCCTATGATGCGCAAGCGGCTGAACTCATGGCCGAGACTCTCGCGGGCATGGAACTCGAAAGGGCATGGGTCGTTCATGGTGCCGGCGGATGGGACGAGGTCACGCCGATCGGCCCGTTCCTCGCGTTCGACGTCACACCCGGCCGCGTGCGGCGCTTGGCTGTCGATCCGCAATCCCTGGGCCTGGCGCCATGCGGAGCGGCGGCGCTCGCAGGCGGTGACGCCGCCGTCAACGCGGCGGCGCTTTGTGCGGTATTCGAAGGGCGCGATCGCGGTCCGCACCTCGCGGCGCTCGCACTGCAGAGCGGACTTGCGCTTCATATCGCGGGGCGTGCGCCCAGTATCGAGGCCGGGATAGCGACCGCCATGAACACGATCGAGACGGGCCGGGCGCAAGCCTGGCTCGAGCGGCTGCGCCAATTCGCGCGGGACGCCTAGCATGCGCGAAATCGCAACCAGCCGCTTTTTGGACGAAATGGCGCGCAGCAGCGCGCAGCGGGTGGCGAGCGCTGCGCGCCTCGAACCGATCGGCGCGTTGGAGCGGCGTGCGCGCGCACACGCGCCGGCGCCCCGCTTGCGTTTGTCCGCGCAGGGCTTCGATGTCATCGCCGAAATCAAGCTGCGTTCGCCGGCAGCCGGCGTCCTTGGATCTGCGAGCGACGATTGGCTGAGCCGCGCGGCCGATTACGCGCGCGCGGGCGCGGCGGCCGTGTCGGTGCTGACCGAGCCGTCCCGCTTCGACGGCTCGCTCGAGCATCTGGGCTTGGCGGCAGCGAAGCTCGCGCCTCTCGGCGTGCCGGTCATGCGCAAGGATTTTCTCGTCGATCCCTATCAAATCTTGGAAGCCCGGGCCGAGGGTGCGGGCGGCGTGCTCGTGATTTTGCGCATGCTGCCGCGATCCCAAATCGTCGCACTGCTGGATGTTGCCGCTGAGCATCAGCTGTTCGTGCTGTTGGAGGCGTTCGACGGCGCCGACCTCGCGCTCGCCGGCGAGCTTTCGAGCGAGCGCGAGGGGCGCGCGGATGTCATTTTGATCGGCGTAAACAGCCGTGATCTGCAGACATTGGAGGTGGTTCCGGAGCGCTTCGCCGCGCTTGCGCCGCAGTTGCCGCGCGCTTGGCCGGCAGTCGCCGAAAGCGGCGTCAGCGGCGCCGAGCAGGCCGCCGCGATGCGGGCGCTCGGCTACCGCCTCGCGCTGATCGGTACGGCCTTGATGGTCCATGACGACCCGGCCGCATTGCTCGCGCACATTTTCGCGGTGACCCGGACAGTGTCGTCGTAAATGGCTACACTCGGACGCATGTGGATCAAGATTTGCGGCATTACAAGTGCGGATGCAGTGGCCGCAGCGGCGGAAGCCCGGGTCGATGCGGTCGGGTTCGTTTTTGCGCCCAGTCCCAGGCAAGTCACGCCCGGACAGGCCGCACAGCTCGCCGCGCTCGTGCCGCCCGGAATTTTGCGAATCGCGGTCGCCCAGCATCCGCTGCAGATGAAGGTCGATGAGATTTGCCGGACCCTCAAACCCGATTATTTTCAGACCGACGTCGAGGATTTGCGCGAGCTGAAGATCCCGGCCCACGTCAAACTGCTTCCCGTCGTGCGCTTCGGCCGCAAGACCCCGCACCCCTTGCCGGGGCGCATGCTGTTCGAGGGGCCGACGAGCGGCATCGGCGAGCTCGCCGATTGGGGCCGGGCCGCCGAGCTTGCGCGCCAGACGCAATTGATACTTGCGGGCGGTTTGTCGGCCGAGAACGTCGCCGAGGCGATCGAAGCGGTCCGGCCATTCGGCGTGGACGTCAGCAGCGGTGTGGAAGAGACGCCGGGAATTAAAGACCCGGACAAGATATTCGAGTTCGTCCGCGCGGTGCGCGCCGCCGCTGCAAGCTTGGAGCACGATTCATGAATACCCGACTGGCGAGCGGCGTCCCCGCTTCTACGGTTTATCCCGATGCGAAGGGACGATTCGGAAAATTCGGCGGCCGCTACGTTCCCGAAACGCTCGTGCCCGCGCTCGATCGTCTGCAGGCCGGCGTAAACCGCTATTTGGGCAGCGAGGAGTTCTTGGCGGAATTCCATCACGAGCTGCGTACCTGGGTCGGCCGGCCGACGGCGCTGTCGTTCGCGCCAACGCTCAGCAAACGGTGGGGCGCCGAGGTGTGGCTCAAGCGCGAGGATCTTGCCCATACGGGCGCGCATAAGATCAATAACGCCGTGGGCCAAACCTTGCTGGCCAAACGGCTGGGCGCCAAGCGCATCATCGCCGAAACCGGCGCCGGCCAACACGGTGTTGCCAGTGCGGCCGCCGCGGCGCGGCTGGGATTGCCGTGCGTGGTCTACATGGGCGCCGTGGACGTCGAACGCCAGGCCCCGAACGTCGGCCGCATGCAGCTCATGGGTGCCACCGTCGTGCCGGTGACGAGCGGCGACAAGACGTTACGAGCGGCGATCGACGAGGCGCTGCGCGATTGGGTCTCCGATCCCGACGGTACCTATTATTCTCTCGGATCCGCCGTGGGGCCCCATCCCTACCCGTATTTGGTGCGCGAATTGCAGGCAGTCATCGGCCGCGAAGCCCGTGCGCAAATGCTCGAATACGCGGGAAGCCTGCCCGATCTGGCGATCGCCTGCGTCGGCGGCGGCTCGAATGCGATCGGCCTGTTTCATGCGTTTCTCGCCGATGCGCAGGTACGCCTCATCGGCGTCGAAGCGGGCGGCCGCGGCCCCGGGCTCGGCGACAACGCCGCTTCCTTGACGTTCGGCACGCCGGGGGTCCTGCAAGGCAGCTATTCGCTGCTGCTCCAGGATGCGTTTGGCCAGATTCAAGAGACTCATTCCGTGTCGGCGGGTCTCGACTATCCGGGCGTCGGGCCCGAACACGCGTACTTGATGCAAACCGGCCGCGTCACCTATGAATCGGCGACCGACGCCGACACCTTGGATGCGCTGACCGAATGCGCGAGGGCGGAAGGCATACTGCCTGCAATCGAGACGGCCCATGCGTTCGTCGGCGCGCGCCGCTACGCCGCAGAGCATCCCGGCGCGCGTATCCTCATCGGCTGTTCGGGGCGCGGGGATAAGGACATGCCGATCCTGCAGCGCACCGTGTTGAAGGATCTGCAGGGTTCATGAAGCCGAGTGAGACGATATCGGCGGCGATCAACGACGCCAAGCGCCGTGGGCGTCCTGCGCTGATCGGATTTCTGACGGGCGGGTTTCCGACGCGCGCGCGCTTCAAGGCGAGCTTGGCGGCGGTGGCCGGCGCCTGCGACGTCGTCGAAATCGGCGTACCGTTCACCGACCCCATGGCCGATGGGACGACGATCCAGCGCGCGAGTTTCGTCGCGCTCAAGGATGGCGTCACGCTGCCGTGGATCTTGGGTGAATTGAAGTCGCTGGAGGCCCGTTACACCGCGCCGATCCTGTTGATGAGCTATCTGAATCCCTTGCTCGCCTACGGACTCGAGCGCCTGCCGCAGGATGCTGCGGCCGCCGGGATCGCCGGGTTCATCGTCCCGGACTTGCCTTTCGAAGAAAGCGCCGAACTCAAAACGGCGCTCGATCGCGAGGGCCTCGCGTTGATCCAGATGGTGACGCCGGTGACGCCTGCGGATCGTCTTGCGATGCTGTGCGGCGGCGCGCAAGGCTTCGTATACGCCGTGACGATGACCGGCACGACCGGCAAGTCCGTCGCGGTGCCGGACGAAGTACTCGAGTACATGGATCGCGTCAAGCGTGTCTCCAAGATTCCGGTCTGCGCCGGCTTCGGCATCCGCTCGCGCGACCAGGTCACACGATTCGGCGCGCACGTTGACGGCGTCGTCATCGGTTCCGCGTTGGTCGAGGCCCTGGAGCGCGGCGACGACGTCGGCGCTTTTTTGTCGGCATTGCGCTAGGCAAGGCATGCCGTGAAGCGTGTGTTTCGCGCCGCATCGCTGATACAAGTCGCTCATGCGCGCAACCTGCTGCTGGCCGCGGGCATCGATAGCGAAGTGCGCAATCAATACCTCGCGGGCGCCGTGGGCGAGTTGCCGATGTTGGAGACCTGGCCGCAACTCTATGTCGACGATACGGACGAATCTCGCGCGATCCGCGTCTTGGGCGAAGCGGCCAAGCCACCGACCGGCTCGCCCTGGGTCTGCGCGTCCTGCGGCGAGCGCCTCGAACCGCAATTCACGAGCTGCTGGCGCTGCGGCGCCGAGTTCGCGGCCAATGCCCCTTGAGCCACGCGATCGGGGGCTTCGTCCCGGCACGCGCATGTCAGACAAACACCGACATGCAACCGCGCAAATTCCGAGTCCAGGTTCAGCGCTCGCCGATGGCGGTGCGGCACGGTAAAGCATAAAAGTCAGCGCTGGCGCAATGTAAACACACCAACAGCGCCGAACGCAGGAGCTTAACGATGTCCATGCCGATGCCGGCTTATGATTCCATTGATTTGCCCGCGCCCATCTGCTTGCTGGGCGAATCGGCCGCGATGCAAGATGTGTCTCGACTCATCGGCCGCGTCGCGCCGACTGATGCGAGCGTACTGCTGACTGGCGAAAGTGGCACCGGCAAGGAGCTCGCGGCACAGGCGATTCACGCCCGCAGCATGCGCAAGTCCCTCCCCTTCGTCGTCATCAATTGCGGCGCCGTACCGGCCGGCCTGCTCGAGGCTGAATTGTTCGGCCGCGAACCCGACAAGGGCGGCTTGACCGCGATTCGTGCGCGCGCCGGCGCGTTTGAACGCGCCCGAGGCGGCACGCTGCTGCTCGACGAGATCACGGAAATGCCGCGGGAGCTGCAAGCGCGTCTGTTGCGCGTGCTGGAAACGCGCAGGTTCTACCGCGTCGGCGCGAGCGCCGACTCGAACGCGGACGTACGCGTCATCGCCGCGACCAACCGCTGCCCGTTGCAGGCCGTCGAATCCGGCCAGCTGCGCGAAGACTTGCTGTACCGGCTCGCCGTATTCCCGATTGCGTTGCCGCCGCTGCGCGATCGCGGCGCCGACGTGTTTCTGCTCGCCGAGCATTTTCTCCGGAATTTGAATGCCCTCGCCGGCACGGGTAAGCGCTTGTCGGCGGGTGCCCGCACCCGGCTGCAACAACATTCCTGGCCCGGCAACGTGCGCGAACTCGAGAATTGCATCGAGCGCGCCTTCATTCTCGGCGAAGAGGTGCTCGAGCTCGCGCCGCTCGCGCAAAACCTCATGCCCGCGAAAGCCGCGGAGGCGACGGATCTGCGCGGGCGCGTCGCCATTCGCGTGGGCTCACGCATCGAGGATATGGAACGCACGCTGATCGAAGCGACACTCGATCATTTCCAGGGCAATAAGCGACGGTCCGCCGACGCGCTGGGTTGTAGTCTCAAGACGCTGTATAACAAGCTCAATGGGTACTCGCAAAATCAACAATTCGCCAACTCGTAGAACGGCGAGAAGAGGACGCCAGTCGTGTCACGAGTTCTAATCGCCGACGATCATGCGGTGGTTCGTGCGGGCTTCCGCCAGTTCCTCGAGGCCGACCCCAGCATTACCGTCATTGGTGAAGCCGCCACCGGCAGCGAAACGCTCGATCAACTGCGCAAACAGGTCTGGGATATGGTCTTGTTGGATATCCATATGCCGGACCGCAGCGGGCTCGATATTCTTCGCCACATCCAAACCGGACATCCCAGCGTCAAGGTTCTGGTGATGAGTGGTCTTCCCGAACAGCAGTACGCGGTCAACGTCTTGCGTGCGGGGGCCAGCGGCTACCTGTCGAAGGACAGCGCGCCGGAAGAACTCATGAAGGCCGTGAGGACGGTACTGGCCGGCCGGCGCTATGTCAGCGCCGCATTGGCCGAGATGCTCGTCGCGGACCTGGGAGGAGATCCGGACAAGCCGATGCATGCGCGGCTCTCCACGCGCGAATTCCAGATATTTTGCAAGTTGGCCGCCGGCCGCGGCGTGTCGGACATCGCGCTGGAATTATCCTTGAGCGTGAAGACCGTCAGCACCTATCGAAGTCGGATTCTGGAAAAGATGAATTTTCATGCGAATGCCGATATCACTTCCTATGCGCTGCGCAATGGATTGATTCAATAATCGACGCCTGTGAGATTTTTCCTACAACATAACCTGTGCGGGGCACGTGGCGAGCCGGAATTCGGTGGACGTAGACTCCCCCGGGCGTGAACATCAAATCCATGGACAGCATGACGAGGACCGATTGCTTGCGGGTCTTGCTAGTCGAAGACTCGAAAGTGTTGACGGAGCGTCTGACCGAAGCCATCCGGCAGATTCCGGAAGTCGAGCTCGTTGGTATCGCCGATACGGAAGTCGCTGCCATAGCGGCGGCAACCTGCGAGACCGTCGATGTGATCATCCTCGACTTGCACTTGAAGCAGGGCACCGGGTTCGGCGTGATGCGCGCATTGGTCGGCCGTCCGTGCAAGCCGCGCATCGTCGTGCTCACTAACTACGATTTGCCCGAATACAAGAATGCCGCGATCGCCTTGGGCGCAACGCATTTTCTCGACAAGGCGCGCGACTACGGGCGTCTCGGCGACGTCTTGCAGGAAATTCACAAACAACATTTCGCGGCGCGCTAGACCGCGGATCCCGCGCGCGGTGGGCCGGCAAGCGTCCGCGCCAGCGGAATTACGGCGGTCACCGTGGTCCCCCCCGATGGCGGGCTGCTCAGTTGCCACACTCCGCCGAGCGCGGTCACACGGTGCCGCATGGACGCTAGTCCATGCGCGGCGATCGCCTTCAGCCGTTCGGCAGGTATGCCTTTGCCGTCATCGCTGATGCGCAAGGTGAACGAGCTTTCGTCCAGTTCCACCGTCAATTGCGCCTTGCTCGCGCCGGCGTGCTTGAGAATGTTCGTAAGGGCCTCCTGGCAAATCCGGAAGATGCCGATAGCGGCGTGGGGGTCGAATGACGGTTCTTCGTCCGGGAACGTTTCCGTGCACTGCAGGCCGCTGCGGCGGCAGGTTTCCTTGAATTGCCACCGCAGCGCGGAAAATAAGCCCATGTTGTCGAGCAGCGTCGGCCGCAGTTCCTCGACGACGCGGCGTTTCAAATCGACACCCGCGCTCAGGCATTCATGAATTCGCTTGAACCGCTGCGCGATCGCCGGATCGCTCGTGGGCAGCCGCTGCTCGAGCCAGGAAAGATCCATGCGCGCGGCAACCAGCAAACCGCCGAGCTCGTCGTGCAGCTCGCGCGACAATGCGGCCTTCTCCTGCTCCGAGACTTCCTGTAGGTGCGTCGAGAGTGCCGTCAGTTCGCGCGTGCGTTCCGCAACTAGCCGTTCGAGGTCATGCTTTTGGTCGCGTAAATCGGTCGCCTGGCGCGCCCGTCTGCGCATGTCGCCGTAGACGAGCCGCATGGCCAGCAGCACGAGGCCGATATTGAGCGCGGCGCCCGCGGCCGTGAACCAGCGCGACAAGAACAAGTCCTCTCGCCAGCCTAGAGTGGCGGCCGTGAGCTCGGCCGTTTCCTCGGAACGCATGGTCGCGACGAGCTTCTGAATCTCGTCCATCGCGCGCTTGCCGGCGTCGATGCTTCTTGCATCGAACGATTCGCTGCCGCGCCTGTTGAACGCCAGCAGAGTGGCGTCGAGTTCGTCGAGCTTGCTGTTCGTCAAGGCGCGAAGCTCGGTGGTGTGGCGCGCGTTGGCTTCGCCTTCCCCATAGGTCGCTTGCAATCGATCCAACGCCGGCATCGTCGCCGCAGCCGCTTTCGTGTACGGCTCGAGGTAGGTATTTGCGCCGGTCAGCAAATAGCCTCGCTGCGCGGTTTCGGCGCCGGTGATGTCCGCCAGATACTCGCTCAAGGCTTGCTCGCGACTCTGCGAGCGGTGTACCCGCTCATTGGCCGCCTCGAGCCGTGATTGGCCCGCGCTCGCCAGGAAAAACAGCCCGACGAGAAATCCGACCAGCAAGATCGGCGGCAACGCGATATACCAGCGACCCAAGTCGCCCAATTCTTCGCCGAATATCCTCATCCATAAAGTCTCCGTGCTAAGTCGCACAAAGTCCAGCGTGTGGGTAAATTCCTACAACAAGCTTCGACAGCGACCGATGGTGAATTGCGCGCATCGGCGCGAGCATGCTTGTCTGATCAAATCACATCATCGGTCGGCGCCAAGCCGCAGGAGTCGCCATGCTTTATTACGCCGTCGTATTTTTCGTCATCGCCTTGGTCGCCGCCGTGTTTGGATTCGGCGGCATCGCCGCGGGCGCCGTGGGCATCGCGAAAATCCTGTTCTTCGTGTTCATGGTCGTCGCGGTACTGAGCGTCGTGCTGGGCCTCGCACGCAGAACCTGATCGATCAACCGCAACCTCATCAAGATCATCAAGCTAGGATCAAGATCATCAAGCTAGGAGTAACGATATGGAAAGTACACACGATGGATCGCCCACGGGAATACAGAGTGCCGTGGACCGGGTCAACAATGATATGAAGAGCGGCGTGAAAAACGTTCACGCTGTCGGTTCGAGCGAGCTTCAGCGCTTGATCGCCGACGTTGAGGAGCTGGTCGGAAGAATCGCGAATCTCAAGGACGCAGATGTCGTGCGCGTCCGCGGCCGGGTTGAACAGGCCCTCGCATCGGCCAAACAAAGCTTCGCGTCGGCCAAACAAAGCTTCGTGAACGGCACCGAATCCGTCCGATCCCAGGTCCGTGAGGTCGCGAGTTCCACCGACGGCTACGTGCGCGAAAGCCCGTGGCAAGCACTGGGCATCGCGGCATTGGTGGGCGTCGCAGTCGGCTTCCTGATATCGCGCCGCTCATAAATTCGCGCGGGGTGGCAGCGAATTCCGCGCGGCGGCGCAGGTTGCTACGCGGATAGCTCAGGTCGACGCGCGATTGACGCGCGGCACGACTCGTTTGCGGCGCGCAGCAATGAACACGATGAGCGCCGCCGCCAACTGCAGCCATCCCAGCCAGCGCTGCTGCACGGCGAGCGCAAGCCACAACAAGCCCGACAGCCAAAGCACGGCGGCGGCGACGGCGCTGTCGCGCCGGACCATCGAATGCTCGATTTCGCTTCGCAGCTGCTCGATGCCCGCGCTTTCGACTTGCAGTCGGAATTCGCCGTCGGCAGCCTCGCGTACGGTCGACCTCAGTATCTTGGGGACCAATTTCATGGACTCGAGCGCGTCCGGGAGGTGCATGCGCAGGCGCCGCAGCAGTACGCGCGGGCTTGCCCTTTCGCGCATCCACTGCCGCAGCACCGGCTGCGCGGTCTTCCACAGATCGAGCTCCGGATATAGCTGACGGCCCAGTCCTTCGACGTTCAGCAAGGTCTTCTGCAGCAGAATCAGCTGCGGCTGAATCTTCATGTCGAAGCGACGCGCGGTCTCGAACAGCCGCAGCAACACCTGCCCGAACGAAATATCCTTGAGGGGTTTGTTGAATATCGGTTCGCAAACCGTGCGCACCGCCGACTCCAATTCATCGAGGCGCGTATGGCTCGGCACCCAGCCCGACTCGACGTGCAAGGTCGCAATGCGGCGGTAATCGCGATCGAAAAATGCCATGAAGTTTTCGGCGAGATAATGCTGATCGCGGGATTCGAGCGTGCCGATGATGCCGAAATCGACCGCCGCGTAGCGCGGATTTTCAGGATCGTCTATTTGCACGAAAATGTTGCCGGGATGCATGTCGGCATGGAAAAAATTGTGCCGGAACACTTGCGTGAAGAATATCTCGACGCCGTGCTCGGCGAGTTTCGCGATGTTGGTGCCGCGCGCGCGCAATTCGTCGATCTGGCTGACGATGATGCCGTGAATGCGCTCCATGACCATGACATTGACGCGGCAATAATCCCAATAGACTTCGGGGACATAGAGCAGCGTCGAGCCGGCGAAATTGCGTTTCAGCTGCGACGCGTTGCCGGCCTCGCGCAACAGATCGAGTTCGTCGAGTATCGTCTTGCGGTATTCACGGACCACTTCTATGGGACGCAGCCGACGGCCTTCCTCCCAATATTCGTCGGCGAGATAGGCCAGCGTTTCGAGCACTTCCAGGTCGCGCTCGATGACCTCGTGCATGCCCGGCCGCAAGACCTTGACGACGACCTCCCGCCCGTTCATGAGCGTTGCGGCGTGCACCTGCGCGACGGAAGCGGCAGCGAGCGGCGCCTCATCGAAGCTCGCAAAAATTTCGGCAAGCGGCCGGTCGAAGGCCGCCTCGACCGTCGCAGCGGCGATCGCGCCGTCGAAAGGCGGCACACGGTCCTGCAGTTTTGCCAATTCATCGGCGATGTCGACGGGCAGCAAGTCGCGGCGCGTCGACAGGGCCTGGCCGAACTTGACGAAAATGGGACCGAGCTCTTCCAAGGCGAGCCGCAGCCGCTCGCCGCGCGTGGCGCCGGCGCTGCGCTGAAACCAGGTCCACGGCGACAAATAAACCAAAAATCGGAACGGCCGGTACAAGTGCGTGGCGCGGACGTATTCGTCGAGACCATGCCGGACGAGCGCGCGCTGGATTTCGAGAAGCCGGACGACGACGCGCAGGCGCATCAGGCGACGCCCGGCCGTTGCTGCTCGAGGCGCAGTTCGATGCGCTTGAGGCGCGCTTCGAGGCGGTCGCCGGCCTCGCGCAATTCATCGACGCCGCGCAAGAATTCCTCGAGTTCCGGTTTGCTGACGAGATCGCGGCTCTCTTCCTGCAAATATTCGGCGATATTTTCGCCGAAGCTGCGCGCGACTTGACGCGTCCAGGAGAGCGTTTCTCGAGCGAAGAGTGCGATGCGCCGCGCCGGCAAATCGCCGATCGTGCGCGACAGCTCCTCCTCGAAATCCGGACGCGCAAGGCTCAGCAATTCGCGGAAGGCCGCGGCCACTTCCGCGTCGCCGCGCACTTGCGCCGGGCTACCCCCGGCGGGGCGTCGCGCGCCGCTGCCGAGCATGCGCAGCAGTGCCGCCGGCGAACCCGAAATTACCGCGTCCGCGGGCGTATCGTCGCCTCGCAACAGAACCAGCCGGCCGCCGCACGCCGTTGCGCGCAGCCGCGTCAGACCCTCGATGTCGATTTGCAGCGACTTGCCCTCGACGCGCCCTGCCAAGGCGCTCGCGTGTGACTGCGCGTGGATGTTGCGGTTGAGCATGGCTTCCACCGAGGCGAGCCACGCGGGGGTTGCAGACATGTCAGATCTTGTAGCCGCGGTGCAGGGCGACGATTCCGCCGGACAAATTGTGGTAGCGCGCTTGCGCGAAGCCGGCATCGCGCAGCATTCCGAGCAAGGTCTCTTGGTCCGGGTGCATGCGTATCGACTCGGCTAAATAGCGATAGCTGTGCTCGTCGCGGGCGACGAGGCGGCCGAGCAAAGGCAGGACCTTGAAGGAATAGGCGTCGTAGATCGGACCGAGACCGGGTGCCGTCGGCTTCGAGAACTCGAGCACGAGCAGTTGGCCGCCGGGCTTGAGCACCCGGTACATCGAACGCAGCGCCGCGGCCTTATCGGTCACATTGCGCAGCCCGAAGCCGATCGTCACGCAATCGAAAGAGTTGTCCTCGAACGGCAGCCGTTCGGCGTCGGCGACGATGCACTGCACATTGCCGACGAACCCTGCGTCGAGCAGGCGATCTCGCCCCCGCTCGAGCATCACCGGATTGACGTCCGATAAGATCACGCGGCCCTGTTTCCCGACCTGGCGCAGCATTCCGAGGGCGAGGTCGCCCGTGCCGCCCGCGACATCGAGGGCATGCTGACCAGGTCGTAACCCCGTCAGCGAGAGCGCGAATTGCTTCCATAGGCGGTGCGCGCCGAAGGACATCAAGTCGTTCATGAGGTCGTACTTGCCCGCCACGGAGGCGAATACCGAGCGTACCCGGTCGGCCTTTTCGGCCCAATCGACTGTTTCGAAGCCAAAATCGACCGTTCGTTTGGTGTCGTTCATAGCATGCGTTGCCTCGTTTGGCACATTGTAGCCGACTCCCGCATGCTATTTATTTCGAGCGCTAGACTTGGCCTGACGCCGCGGCGCGTGCCTCCGCGCAGCGTTCCAGGTAGCGTGCCCAATTTTTATCGCGCTCGAGGCCCAGCGCATAGAGCAGGGTCCAGGAGTACAGGCCCGTGTTGTGCCCGTCGTCGAACAGCAGACGCAGCGCGTAGTTGCCCATCGGTTCGACGCCGCTGATGCCGACGTTCTGCTTGCCCTGCTGCAGAATTCCCTCGCCGAGCTCATGGCCTTTGACTTCGGCCGAGGGGGAGAAGACCCGCAGGTACTCGAAGGGCAGCTCGAAATGCGAACCGTCATCGAAGCTGATCTCGAGAATTCGCGATTGCGTGCGGACTTTGATATCGGTCGGTTTTGGCATTGGCTGCTCAGCGCATCGCGATTAGAGCAAAGGTGCGGTCAGAGGATGTAGCGCGACAAATCTTGATCGCGCGCCAATTCGCCGAGGTGCGATTCGACGTAGTCTCGGTCGACCACCACCCGCGTCCCGCCCCGGTCGGCGGCGTCGAAGGAAACGCCTTCGAGGAGCCGCTCCATGACCGTGTGCAGCCGCCGCGCACCGATGTTCTCGGTGCGTTCGTTGACTTCGAACGCGACTTCGGCGAGACGTTGCACGCCTGAGGCCTCGAACGCCAGATCGACTCCCTCGGTGCCGAGCAGCGCCGAATATTGCCGGCACAGCGACGCGTCCGGCTCGGTCAAAATGCGCACGAAATCCTGCACGCCGAGCGGTTCGAGTTCGACGCGAATCGGCAATCGGCCCTGCAATTCAGGGATCAGGTCCGACGGCTTCGACATATGAAAAGCGCCCGAGGCGATGAACAGGATATGGTCGGTCTTGACCGTGCCGTACTTGGTATTGACGGTGCAGCCCTCGACCAAGGGCAGTAAGTCGCGCTGTACGCCCTCGCGCGACACGTCGGCGCCGACCGTTTCCTGGCGGCGTGCGATCTTATCGATCTCGTCGATGAACACGATGCCGTTTTGTTCGGCGTTCTCGACCGCCAGTACTTTGAGTTCCTCCTCGTTGATCATCTTGGCCGCTTCATCGTCGAGCAGCAGCTTCAGCGCCTCCTTGATTTTGAGCTTGCGCTGGCGAGTGCGTCCGCCGCCTAGGTTTTGGAACATGCCCTGCAGCTGCTGCGTCATTTCCTCCATTCCCGGGGGAGCCATGATTTCGACGCCGGCGCTCATGGACCGCACCTCGATCTCGATCTCGCGATCGTCGAGTTCATGTTCGCGCAGCATTTTCCGAAAGCGCTGCCGCGTCTCGTTGTCGCGCGGCGCGCCATCGCCGACGAAGCCTGCCTGGGCTCGCGGCAGCAACACGTCGAGCACCCGATCCTCGGCCGCGTCGGCGGCCCGATGCCGAACCTTGATCATGGCTTCTTCGCGCGTCATTTTGACGGAGATGTCGACAAGATCGCGGACGATCGAATCAACTTCACGGCCGACATAGCCGACCTCAGTGAATTTGGTGGCTTCCACCTTGATGAACGGCGCCTTGGCGAGTCGCGCAAGCCGGCGCGCGATCTCGGTTTTGCCGACACCCGTCGGCCCGATCATCAAAATGTTCTTCGGCGTGATTTCCTGGCGCAGCGCCGCGGCGACCTGCTGGCGGCGCCAGCGATTACGCAGCGCGATCGCGACCGCACGCTTGGCGGCGGATTGGCCGACGATGTGTTTGTCCAGTTCCTCGACGATTTCACGCGGGGTCATTTGCGACATGGGGCTCTAAAGCTCCTCGATGGTCAAATGCCGGTTCGTATAGATGCAAATGTCCGCCGCGATCTGCAATGAGCGCTCGACGATCTCGCGCGCGCTCAACTGCGTCGCCTGCATCAAGGCCATCGCGGCGGACTGCGCGTAGGGGCCGCCTGAGCCGATGGCGATCAAGTCATGCTCGGGTTCGATGACGTCGCCGTTGCCGGATATGACATACGATTTCTCGGTATCGGCGACGCACAGCAAGGCTTCGAGCCTGCGCAAACTGCGATCGGTACGCCAGTCCTTGGCGAGCTCGATCGCCGCGCGCGTCAGATTGCCGAATTTCTCGAGCTTTCCCTCAAACCGTTCGAACAGCGTGAAAGCATCGGCCGTGCCGCCGGCGAAACCCGCAAGCACTTTGTCGCCATAGAGGCGGCGCACCTTGCGCGCGTTGCCTTTCATGACGGTCTGGCCGATCGTGACTTGCCCGTCGCCGCCGACCGCTACATGGCCATTGCGCCGTACCGCAAGTATCGTCGTGCCGTAGATGGTTTTGGGATCGTGATTCATCGGAATCTGTCGTTCTGGGGGCGCGAATGGCCGTTTCAAGCGCTCTTTACGAACGACGCCGCGCGCGCGGATGGGCGGCGTCATAAACGCTCGCCAAATGTTGGAAATCCAAATGCGTGTAAATCTGCGTCGTGCCGATGTCGGCATGGCCGAGCAGCTCCTGGACTCCACGCAGATTGCCGCTCGATTCGAGCAGATGCGTCGCAAAGGAATGGCGAAACATGTGCGGGTGCAGCTTCATGCCGATGCCTTGCCGGCGCGCCCACAGCGCCACGCGCAGCTGAACCGCGCGTGCTGCCAGACGGCGGCCCCGCGGCCCAAGAAACAACGCACTTTCTTGCGCTTCGAGCTTCGAGCGCTTCAGCAACTGCGCGCGCTCCGCGAGCCATTGGCGCAGCGCCTCGACCGCGTACCGTCCTACCGGGACGATCCGGGTCTTGCCGCCCTTGCCGAGCACGCGCACGGTGCGATCGGCGAGATCGAGTTCGCGGACATTGAGGCCCACGAGTTCGCTGAGCCGCAGCCCCGACGAGTAAAAGAGTTCCATGATGGCTTTGTCGCGCATCGAGATCGAGTCCTCGACGCGAAACGCCAGCAGCCGGCCCATTTGGTCGGCATCCAGCGTCATCGGCAGGCGCTTCTTCGGCTTTGGCGCACGCACCTCCAGCGCAGGATTCCGATCGCAGTTGGATTCCCGCGCAAGGTAATTGAAAAATGTGCGCGCCGCGGAGAGCCGGCGCTGCACGCTGCGGGGGGCGAGACCCGCGGCATGTTCGGCGGCTGCAAACGCACGCACGAGATGATGGTCGAGCTGAGCCCACGCGGAAACGCCGCGGCGTTTGCAAAAGCTTGCGAGCGAAGCGAGGTCGTGCCGATAGGCGGCCACCGTATGGCGACTCATGCGCCGCTCATTGACGAGATGCGATAGGAACGCCTCAACCCAATTGGCATCGTCGGCGTCCACGCGTGTCAGCGGCGCAGCGGAACCGTCTAGCGCGTCAGCGCGTAGGCGACGAGTTCGCCTATGCGCGACAAGAACTCGGTGCTCATGGTCGGGTGAAAGCGACCCACGTCGCTCGCTCCGATGGCGAGTAACCCCAGACTGCCTTTCGGCCCCACCGGGGTCAGCGCCACCGAGCCGATTTCAATCGTGTCTTTGCCGAACAGATAGTCGCGCTGCGTATCGCGTATCTGGCCGCAACGCGGTTTGCCGGACTGGAGCAGCGACTCGAAGGACTTCAATTCGGCGCTGCCCGCATCCGCGAAGCGCAGAAAATTCGCCGCCTGCGGCTCGAGCGTGCGCGCCTCTTCGAGGAACAATACCAGCACCGAATGCATGGCCTCGAAGTCCTCGCGCAGCGAGGTCTCGATCGCATTGACCGTCGCCAGCAGGCCGTGGGTGCGAATCAGCCGCTGGCTCAGGCGATGAATACGGTCGGCGAGCAAGTCGTTCGCGCGGGCGACATCGACCAATTCCTTGAGCTTGCGCTCGAGCGCCTGGTTGCGCTCACGCAGCACCTCGACTTGGCGCTCGACCAGGCTGACCGTGGCTCCCGGCTCCCGCAAGTGCGGCAAGCGCAGTTTGGTCAGCAACAGGCCATTGCGCTCGAAGAAATCGGGATAGGTCTGCAAATATTGCGCGACCTCGGCATCGCCGAGGCTGCCCGGCTTGATCTCGCGCGCTTGGTTCGTCGTCATTTCTTGAGTTCTCCCGACGTGATTAATTATATCTCGATCGATCCCGTGAATACCGTCGTTGCCGGACCTGTCAACCAAAGATGCTGGTCCGGACCCGCCCAGGATACGCTTGCTCTGCCGCCCTTGAGATCTACGGCGACATCGCCGTCCAGCAGGTCTTGCCGCCTCCCGACCGCCACCGCCGCGCAGGCTCCGGTACCGCAGGCTTGCGTCTCTCCGGCGCCGCGCTCGAAGACGCGCAGGCGGATGTGGCCGCGATCGACGATCTGCATGAAGCCGACGTTGGTACGTTTCGGAAATCGTAAATGGCGTTCAATCGCCGGTCCCAAGCGCGCGACGGGCGCGGTATCGACATCCGCGACGCGCAGCACGACATGCGGATTGCCCATGGACACGGCCCCGAACTCGATCGGGCCGGTATCGAGATTCAAGGAATACGTCAGCGACTCGCCGCTCGCCTCCATCGGCAAGGCGCTCGGCTCGAAATTCGGCACTCCCATGTCCACCGAGACCAGGCCGTCTTCGCGAACGTGGGCGCGCACGGAGCCGCCCGGGCTGTCCAAAGTCAATTCGCGGCCGAGCGCGGGCATGCGGGAGTACAACAGCGCGGCGATGCAGCGCGCGCCATTGCCGCATTGTTCGACCTCGCTGCCGTCGGAATTGAAGATTCGGTAATAGGCGCGTGCTCGCGCATTGCGTGGCGCTTCCAGCATCAGCGCCTGATCGAATCCGATGCCCGTGTGCCGATCGGCGAGCGCGCGAAATTTATCCGAATCCAGGCGTGCGCTCGCGGACGCCGGCGGGGCATCGAAGACCAAAAAATCGTTGCCCAGGCCCTGCATCTTTGAAAACTCGATGCGCATAGGCGCGAGCATAGCCCAAGCACCGCGTTGTCGCGAGCGCGGGATGCGCCGGGGCTTGCGTAAAGGGTCGCCGGGTCTTACCTTTAGGAAAAATAACAACGACGGATCCTATGCGCCACATCATGGTCTTGAATTCGAAGGGTGGGTGTGGAAAGAGCACGCTCGCCACCAATCTCGCGGTATTTTTCGCGCGTGAAGGCCGCGAGGTCTGTATCGCCGATTACGACTCGCAGCGCTCCAGTCTCGATTGGCTCGCGCTCAGGCCCGCCGATCTGCCTGCGATCGGCGGCGTGCCGGCCTTTGCGGAGGGCATCCGCGGCGTGGCACGCAGCACCGAGGTATTGATCATCGACGCGCCCGCGCGCGTGCACGGTGCGGAACTCATCGAACTCGTGCGCCGGGCCGAAACCATCATCGTACCCGTGCTGCCCTCGAGCGTCGACATGAAGGCCTGCAGTCATTTCATGGCGGATTTGCTCGAAGTCGGCAAGGTGTCGCGCAAGCAGGCGCGGCTCGCGGTCATCGCGAATCGTGTGCGTGAACACACCTTGATATTCGAGGAACTCGAACTCTACCTCACCCAGCTCAAAGTGCCGTATCTCGGCAGTTTGCGCGAAGCACAGAACTACGTGCGCGCCTATGCGCGCGGCATGGGCGTCATGGAACTGCCCGAATATCTTGCGTGGCCCGACTGGAAGCAATGGGAGCCGATCACCGAGTGGCTCGAGAGCAAGCGTAGCCAGCCGCAGGCGTAGGCGACCGCGGGCGCAGCCAACCAAGGACGGCGGCCAGAGGATCACGATGCGCATCAGTCTGACCAACTCGCAACGCACATTCAGCGCGACGGCCGATCAATCGCTGCTCGACGCGGCACTCGCCGCAGGCCTGAATTTGCCGCACAGCTGTAAGAGCGGCAATTGCGGTTCATGTCGCGCGCGCTTGTCGCGGGGTACGATCCGCTACCCACACGGCTGCCCACTCGGGCTTTCGGAGGCGGAAGTCGCCGACGGCTATATCTTGATGTGCCAGGCGCGGGCAGCGAGCGATCTGGAGCTGGCGCCGACCGAGATCAGCGCGGCGAGCGAGGCGACGATCAAGCGACTGCCTTGCCGCATCGAGCGTGCGCTGCCGCTGTCGCATGACGTCATGGCGTTGTACTTGCGCCTGCCGGCGGTCGAGGCCTTCCATTTCGAGGCGGGTCAATACATTGACATAATGCTGTCCGGCGGCCGCCGGCGCAGTTTTTCAATCGCCTCGCCGCCGCACGACTCGAAGTTGCTCGAATTGCATGTCCGGCGTGTCGCCGGCGGCGAATTAACCGAGCGCTTGTTCAATGAACAGACGCGCAATGCGCTCCTGAACATCGAGGGACCGCTCGGACAATTCGTCTACCGGCCAACCGCGCCGCGGTTGAACGGCGCCTCCGCGGCGCCGATCTTGATGATCGGCGGCGGCACCGGCCTCGCGCCGCTCAAGAGCATCTTGCGACATGTCATCGAGACCGGCATCGATCGACCCATGACGCTGTACTGGGGCGTGCGCAGCGAGCGCGATTTGTATGCGCATGCGGAGCTCGAGCGGGTCGCGTTGCAAGCCCCGCGATTTCGCTACGTGCCGGTCCTCTCGGAGCCGCAATCCACGTGGGCCGGCCGGCGCGGGTGGGTGCACGCGGCGCCGTTGCACGATATCGGGGCGCTGGATCCCTATGACATCTACGCGAGCGGGCCGCCGGCCATGATCGCCGCGGTGCGCAGCGAGTTCGCCGCGCATGGCGCGGATGCGTCGCGGCTGTTTTTCGATTCGTTCGATTACGCGCCCGATACGCTCGAGCGCCAGCGAATGAGCGCCGTCACCAAATCATGATCTTCAGCGGAAGCCGCCTGGACGAGCGGGGCGCGTAAGCCGGACTTGCCGAGACTCTCGGCCACGCGGGCGCTCGGTACGAGCCAGTGCGCGCGCTCGAAATAGGCTCGCAACCCAGGCGTCGCCATGCGCAACAAGCTGGCGCCGAGTTCCGCGCTGGTCGCCGTGATCACCTGGATCCTGTCCGCGGCGAAGTGCCGCTCCAGCTCCGCGAGCTGCGCATCGCTTCTGGTCGCGGGCACGCGCTGGTACACGTCCGCAAGTTCGACGATCGCACCGCGCTCGGCGAGCGCCGTTGCGAGCAGGTCGCGACCGCCGGCGCCCTTGATGATGAGGACGCGCCGGCCGACGAGATGCTGTAGGCGCGGGTGCGCGAGCAGCGCCTCGGAGTCGACCCCGTCGGCAGGCACGACGGGGACGCGATAACCGGCGTGGTTGAGTGCGCGCGCGGTCGCGGGGCCGACCGCCGCCAAGGGTAGATCGTGCTTCTGGTCGAGCAAGTGCGCACCGAAGCGCACGGCATTGGCGCTGACGAACACGATCAAATCGAAATGTTCCAACGGTCCGAGGCGAGCGACCAAATCGCGCTCGGCGAGCGGCTTGATGTCGATCGCCGGAAAGGGGAAGCTCACGGCTCCCTCCACTGCGAGCAGTCGGCACAGCGGCATCGCTTGTTGCTCGGGACGCGTCACGAGAACCCCGATGCCGAGCAATGCCGCCATCCATCAATCCGTGCGCAGCCGTGCGAGCAGTGCTTCGGCTCCGGCCTCAAGAATGCGTTCCGCGAGCTCCTTGCCGAGAGACAGCGAATCGCCAGGGTGCCCCGAAATCTGTTCGCGCAGCAGGCGCGACCCATCGGGCTCCGCGACGAGGCCGTCGAGAGTCAGGCGACCCGCATCGAGCCGCGCGTAGGCGGCGATCGGCGACTGGCAGCTACCTCCCAGACGGTACGCAAATGCCCGTTCGGCATCCATCGCGATGCGCGTCGCGGGGTGCTCGAGCGAACTCAGGCGCGTGAGCGTGCGCTCATCATCGGCGCGGCACTCGACACCGATGATGCCTTGACTCACGGCGGGCAGCGAGACGCACGGGTCGAGCCGGACCGTGATCCGCGATTCCCACCCCAAGCGAACGAGACCCGCGCACGCCAGCACGATCGCATCCAACTCGCCGTCATCGAGCCGCCGCAAACGGGTATTGACGTTGCCGCGCAGCGCGTGGATCCGAAGATCGGGACGCGCCGCCAATAACTGCGCCTGGCGCCTGAGGCTGGACGTGCCGACGCGCGCTGCAATCGGCAAGTCCTGGAGGCGCGTGTAGGCACCCGCAATCAACGCATCGAGCGGATCGGCACGCTGCAATACCGCGCCGATGACGAAGCCCGCCGGCAATTCGGCCGGAACGTCTTTCATGGAGTGCACGGCGATTTCGGCGCGACCCTCCTCGAGGGCCACCTCGAGTTCCTTGATGAACAGACCCTTGCCGCCGATCGCCGCGAGGCTCCGGTCTTGAATCAGATCGCCCTTCGTCGACATCGGCATGAGTTCTACGCTGAGGTCCGGATGCACGGCGCGCAGCAGTTCCGCCACATGTTGCGCCTGCCAAATCGCAAGCTGACTTTTTCGGGTCGCAATACGCAGCGAGGATGTCGCGTTCGGTGGAATCATCGGGCTGTCGATCGTAATGTCGCGCGGGCTTGCGGCTCGCCGCTAGTGCACGGGATCGGTGAACAGCGCCGCCTTCAGGCGATAAATCGATGAGATATCCTCGTCGCCGTATCCTTCGGCGATCAGGCGCGCATACTCCTCGAGTGTCGATTCGACCACGGGCAGCTTGGCGCCGTGGACGGCCGCCATTTGACGGCAAATGCGCAGATCCTTGTCATGCAAGCGCACGCGAAAACCCGCAGGATAGTTCTCTCTGGCCATGAATGGCGCACGATTGACGAAGTACCAGCTCGAGCCGGCGCCCTTGCCGAGCGTCTCGATGAGTCGGTCGAGCGGCAGGCCCTCAGCCTTGGCAAACGCCATCGCCTCCGCGACCGCCTGGATGATCCCGGCGCACATGATCTGATTCGTCGCCTTCGCGGCTTGACCGGCGCCGCTGGCGCCCATGTAGGTGATCGTGCGGCCGAGCTTTTCCAAAATCGGACGCGCGCGCTCGAAGACGGCTTCGTCGCCGCCGATCATGATCGCGAGCGTGGCCGTGCGTGCGCCTTCGACGCCGCCGCTGACCGGACAATCGAGAAAACCGATGCCGGCGGCGCCGAGCTCGCGGTGCATATCGCGGGCGGTTCCCGCGCCCACGGTCGAGCAATCGATGACGATCGCGCCGGTCTGCAAACCCGGTCGAAGGGCCGCGATCACGGCCCGCACGTCGGCATCGGCCGACACGCAGACAACGACGGCATCGCAAGCCGCCGCGAGCGCAGGCAGGCTTTGGAACGCCGGGACCTGCAGCTGCGCGGCGAGTGCCGCAGCCTTGTCATGCGTGCGGTTCCAGACACCCGCAAGCAGTCCGGCGGAATGAAGATTTCGTGCCATCGAGGCTCCCATGGCGCCCAATCCGACAAAGCCAACGCGCATATGTTCGTGATCTCCCCGGAAAGCCGTTGCAGATTAACGGGTAGGGTAAGGCTTTGCGGCTGACGCGGCAAAGCGCAAATCGGAAAAAACCGGCGAGGCGAGGGCTCTTAAGGCGAATCTTTGCTGCAGGCGTTGTCGGCATCTTGCTTCGCGTTGAGGCGCTGCGTATCGATTTCCTCGGACGTCAAGAACACGCGTTCGCCGCTGTCGCCGAGCTTGTACAAGTGCCGCCCTTCGATGAGTTGCTTATAATGGTCTTGCGCTTCGGCGCACTGCTTCGCCTTCGTCGCAGCGACGTCTTGATCGACCGCCTGCTTGACCTTTGGCGATGGAGCGCTGGGGGTCTCCGATTGGCTGGGGCGAGGGCTACTCGAGGGCTGCTGCGCATTCGGATGCGTACCGAGCAGCGGAACGATTTCCGCATGCACTCCGATGGGCGGGTTGTCGCCGTATTGAACTTTCCCGTCCGAATCGACCCACTTGTACACCACAGCCGACGCCAGCCCCGACCAGGCGAGCAGCGCTGCGCATAACAAAACCCGTTTCATGGTTCGACCCTCGATTCGATAACACACTCTCACGCGAACAAGTCTACAACGCGGCCGAGCCTGATTCCGCAGTGCGAATACGCAAAGCTTGGCCAAGTTCAGCGACGAAGATCTTGCCGTCGCCGATTTTACCCGTTCGCGCCGTCTCGATGATCGCCTCGATCACCCGATCGACTTGCTCGTCATCCACCGCTAACTCGAGCTTCACTTTAGGCAGAAAGTCTACGACGTACTCTGCGCCTCGATATAACTCAGTGTGGCCTTTTTGCCGCCCAAATCCTTTGACTTCGGTCACGGTAATGCCCTGAACCCCAACATCAGCCAAGGCGGCACGCACATCGTCCAACTTGAATGGCTTGATGATGGCAATGACCATTTTCATTCGGGCAACTCCTTGATTTTAGTCATTAGTTTATATTTAGTTAACAAAGCAATGTAACAGCGTCTAAACTCTTAATTGTGCCGCAACGCAGCATAGAATATTGCGTTTCTGTGATGTATAAACCCGGCAGCATCTTGCGCCGGTGCGCGAATTAAAAAACGGCGTGGGCTCTATGTTCTAGGACCCACGCCGCCGGAATATCGCACCGACGGGGGAGTTGGCTGGCTTGCCGGCGCGAGATGCTCCTAAAAAATCAGCGGTCTTACCTCGCTCGTGGATCGCCGGGGCTGCCGATTTCGCGTCATTGCGTCAGACCGCGTCGGGACCGGTTTCGCCGGTCCGAACTCGGATGGCCTGTTCGAGTTCAGCGACCCAAATCTTGCCGTCACCCGGCTTTCCCGTTCTCGCCACATTGCAAACGGCCTCAATGACTTGCTCCGCTATCGAATCATCGACCGCGAGCTCAATTTTCGCGGTCGGCAAAAAATCCAAACGTGCATCGGAACTGTGGTGGAAGTCCCCGTGTTCGCTTTGCCTGCCGTAGCCCTGCACTTCAGTGACCGTGAGGCCCTGGATGCCGAGATCGGCTACCGCTTGCCGGACCTCATCGACCTTGAACGGCTTGATGACCGCGGTAATCAGCTTCATGCATTGCTCCCCCTCGCACCGCTTCATCGCGTCGTCGTCGAGACCGGTTCCGATCGTTGCTGGGCTGAATACTGCAGCTTCCATGCCAGCCACATCGTTATTTTAAATCAAGGGCTTACACTTGATCAACGATTCGCGGCGCACCATTCTGGCGCATGCTTCGCGAAGCAGTGCGTTACCGAAGTGCGATAAGCTTGGGCCGCTGGCGGAGTCCCGAGGAGAATGCGATGAGCTTTATCAATTCTACGGCTCTCGACGATTTGGCGCGCCGCCTCGCCGAAGCAGTGCCGGAATCGGTGCGCGCCTTTGGGCGTGATCTGGAAGGCAATTTCAAGGCCGTGTTGCAGGCGCAACTCAGTAAACTCGATTTGGTCAGCCGCCAGGAGTTCGACGTCCAAGCGGAATTATTGGCGCGCACCCAAACGCAACTCGCGACGCTGGAAGCTCGCCTCAAAGATATCGAAGCGAAACTCTCGCCGCCGTAGCGCCGCTGCAGATCGAATAAAGGGGCAATTCGCTGTGCGTGCCACCGTACCCGCGGGAGCTGTTTGGGGCGCCATCGTCGGCTATTCGCGCGCCGTGCGGGTCGGGTCGGTGATTACGGTCGCGGGCACCACCGCGAGCGGTGCCGACGGCAAGGTTTTGCATCCCGGCGACGCGGGGCCGCAGACGCGCGTGATTTTGGACCGCATCGCGGCGGCTCTGCAGAGTCTCGGCGCGTCGCTCAACGACGTCGTCGAAACGCGGGTGTACGTGACCGACATCACGCAATGGGAAGCCGTCGGACGCGTGCATGGCGAGATCTTTGGCGCGATCAAACCGGCCACGACCCTGGTCGAAGTCTCACGCTTGATCGACCCCGCAATCGTCGTCGAGATTTCTGCGATGGCGATTGTCGAAGCGGCGGCTCCCGCCGGGTGACGATCCGGCACGCTGGGCACGGCCTCGCAGCCGATCGGTGGCGCTATGATGCTCGCCGGCGTTGCGATCGGTGAACGCCCAAGCGCGGCGCCGGCGGCAAAGTTCAGCGCACCGCAGTCCTGCCGACCCGGGGTTTGACGGTGTCGCCCCTCCAGACCTGCGTACAGATTGCGCGGCGCAGGCTCGCGGAACTTGCCGCGACCAAGGAGCCGCGCTCAACGATTCGCGCGCGCTCGCCGGTGAGGTCGCTGACAGAACCACCTGCCTCGAGCACGCATGGCGTGAGGGCGCCGATGTCCCATGGTTTCATCAGCGGATCGACTGCGGCGTCGAGCGCTCCGCGGCACACCAGAGCGTATTGAACACAGTCGCCGACCAGGCGAATTCGACCCGCAGTGCGCGCAAGTTCCGAGAGGCGCCAAGGACCGCCGGTGCGCGATAGATCGCTCTGCTTGACGCTGGTGAGCCCAATCTGCGCAGCGGATAGCGCGCGGCGTGCGGCGACGTGCACCCGCCGCGGCCGGGCGCCATCGCGCATGAGCCAACAACCGAAGCCGCGCGCCGCATACGTGGTCTCTTTGAGCGCCGACAGATGGATGCAACCGAAAACCGGCTCGCCATCGATGAGCAGTGACACGAGCGTCCCGAACATCGGCAGGCCGAGCACGTAGGAAGCCGTGCCGTCGATCGGATCGAGCAGCCAACAGCGGCCGACTCGTTCCAGCTGGCCGCCGTACTCTTCGCCGAGCACCGCGTCGCCCGGCCAGGCTGCGCGCAAGTGGCCGCGCAACAGCCGCTCCGCGGCGCGGTCGGCGACCGTCACTTCGCTGCCATCCGCCTTGTGGTGGATCTTGACCTTGTGCAGGTGGCCGAGCGTGATCGCGTCGGCCTCCGCGAGCGCCGCGAATACGCGCGGCAGGATTGCACGCACTTCCCGGGCAGAGAGTCTAGGCTTCGAGTTCGTCACGCTGGCTATGGTTCCCATCCTCGATCACTGGGCTCAGGGCTTGCCTCCGTAGATTCGGCGCAGCTCGCTCTTCAAGATCTTGCCGGTCGCCCCATGGGGTAGCTCTGAGGCGATCACGACTTGATCGGGAATCATCCAGCTCGGGACTTTCCCTTCGAAAAACGCACGCAACCGCGCCGGTTGCGGTGTACAACCGGCGCGGGCTACGACGATCAGTATCGGCCTCTCCCCCCACTTTTGATCGGGGATTGCGATCGCCGCGGCCTCGCCGACTTCCGGATGGGATATCGCGATGTTTTCAAGTGCAATCGAACTGATCCACTCGCCTCCGGATTTGATGAGGTCCTTGGTTCGGTCGGTCAGCAAAATGAATCCTTCGGCGTCGATGACGCCGACATCACCCGTCGGAAACCAGCCCTCGGCATCCGCTGGAGTTCCTGCGGATCTGTAATAGCCGCTCGCGACCCAATGCCCTCGAAACACGAGATTGCCTTGCTTTCTTCCGTCCCACGGAACCAACTTCCCGAACTCGTCATGCGCTTGCACTTCGATTCCGAATACCGCACGTCCCTGGGTCGCCATCTGGTCCAGGCGAGCCTCGGCATCGAGAGTCGCTGTCGCCGGCTTGGGCGCATTCCCGCTGGCGATAGGGCTGCTCTCGGTCATGCCCCAGGCATGCACGATTCGAACGCCGAGCGCCGCATACTCCACCATCAGTGCGCGGGGGAATGCAGCGCCGCCGGACAAAATTCTCTGCAGCGTTGCAAACCTTGCGCCGGTTGCGCGCAGATGCGCCATCAAGCCGATCCATACGGTTGGAACGCCCGCCGAAACGGTCGCATGCTCCTCGTTGAGAAGATTCAAGACCGAGACCGCGTCGAGATGACGACCCGCAAAAATCATCGCCGACCCCGCCATCGGCGCCGCGAACGGCAGACCCCAAGCATTCACATGGAACATGGGCACCGCGGGCATGACTCGGTCCATGGCCCTCAGGCCCGCCACGTCGGGAAAATTCATCATCATCGCGCAGAGCACCGTCGAGCGATGCGAATACAACACCCCCTTCGGTCGGCCCGTGGTGCCGGAGGTGTAGCACAATCCCGAAGCGCAATTTTCATCCATTCGAGGCCACGCGAAATCATCGGAGACCTCGGCCACCAAGGTCTCGTAATCATGCAACCGCATGCCGGGCGGCAGATTCACCGCGGCGAAGTTCGGTTCGTCGCCGAGGATCACGACGTCGCGCAGCAGCCCGGCCAACCGCGGGGCGACGGCTTCGACGATCGGCACAAAGCCCGGATCGACGAAAATCAATCCGTCCTCGGCATGCGTGGCGATGAATGCGATGTCATCGTGCGAGAGCCGCGGGTTGATGGTGTTGCAAATAGCGCCAATGCCCGATATCGCGTAATACAGCTCCAGATGCCGGTCGCTGTTCATGGCCAGCGTTGCGACGCGATCGCCGGCGCAGACTCCCAGTCCGAGCAGCACGCGGGCCAGTCGTCGGGCACGACTTGCGAGATTCGCATACGTCGTTCGAGACAACGAACCGTCATCGCGGCGCGAGACGATTTCCGTCGAACCGTGCTGGCGTTCTGCGTGCTCCAGAATCGAAGAAATCAGCAGACTGTGGCTTTGCATCAGTCCATGCATCGTGTCTCCCCCTTGAACGCAGGATGCACCGCGATATTCGCATTCGCAACTCGCGCAAGTTGCTGCCGGTCGATGGGCGAGCGCCCGGCCTATGAGCATCATCGGCAGTTTGAGCACCCTGTGCGGCGCTGCCGAGGTTCTCTGTTACGGCACCGCGGTTCTGGTCGAGCAAGCCTAGCGGAGTGACCGCCGTTTAGCGCTCCAGGCGCGCAGCAGACTCTTGCGCCGCCTACGGAACTCGCTCATGTGCTGCGTTTGCTCGATCGCAAGCCCAAAAGACAACTCGCGCGCCGCTTCGCAAAAGCGCGTTTCGCCGAGGAAAGTTTCCTGCAATTGCCAGCCGTCATGCAATTCCCCAAGACAGCTCTGGAGTCCACGTAATTGCTTGATCTGTAGCTGCGGCAATTCGCGACTCGGCCATGGCCATTCTTCGCACAAGTAGCGTAGGAATTTAATTTTGAGCCGAAGCCTATGCAGCTTCAGTGGCGTCTTGCACTCGCGCCGCAATGCTCTCTGCACCCGACGACGGCGCTTTTCGAGCTGCCGTATCGCCGGCCGATCGGCGGGGTCTTGCGATTCGGCCATGAGAGAAGAACTGCCCGCCAATCCTCGAAGTTTCTTGATCCGCCGGGACCAGATACCTGCATTCAGCCAAACCGTCAATTTTCGAACGGCACGGGTCCGCTCATGGGCCGTTCTCGCAAAAATCCCGGCTATGGGTGTTGCGGCAGGACTGTTGCGCTTGGCCGCGAGCCGCAATATTGCCTCCTGAGCAACGTCCGCCTCCCTGACCGCGTCGAGGTAGTGGCCGAATTGTCGCAGCGCCTCGATGTGCCGATCGACGGTCGCCGGCGCCGGCGCATGCACAAATACGCGCAAGAACACTCGCAATCGCCGTGCCGACACACGGGCCCTATGGACTGCAGCCGGTGTCACGGCACGATTAAGTGCCGACAGATTTCGATCCAGGGAATCGACGAGCGCGCGCAGGCGGCGGCGTACTGCAATCCTCGCCGCGCGTTCCGACGGCACTGCGGCACCGCCTCGGGAATGATTGTTTGGCATCGATCCGGTTGAGCCTACCCCACTATGGTGTCAACAACCAATCAGCGGCCGCGTTCCAGTCGGCGATCGAAGAACCGTGCCATCACCGCATACGCGGCTTTCGATTCGGGTAATTCAGGGTCGGAGAAAAACGAATGCCACATGCCCTCCCAGACATGCAGTTCGGTGGTCACGCCGGCCTGCGTCAACAATTCGTCGCTACGCAGCACCGAACTGAGCGCCATATCGCGCGTGCCGGAAATCAGCAGCGTGGGAGGAAACTTGGCCAGCACCGCGGGAGAATTACCCGGCAGCACCAAGGGGCTTCTGAAATCGGCGCCTTTGAAATAGGGAAGCGCCGCGAGGCCTGCCGGATTCGATGATGGCGCTATTTGGCCCATGAGCATCGGCCCAACAAAAGCCGAATCTCCGCCCATGTTGACCACTCCAGCGCAGAAAATACCAATAGCGCCGGGCGCCGGCAGACGCTTGTCTTGAAACCATGCCATCGATTGCGCCGTCAGCACACCGCCTGCGGAACAGCCGTAGATGCCGATATTCTTGGATTTGTAATGCCGCAGCAGCGCGCGGTACACCTTTTCTACATCCTCGTTCGCCGCCGGGTAGGTATCCTCGGGTCCCTCGCGATAATCGACGGAGATCACCTTGATCTTTGATAGGCTGGCGACTGGTATCGATTCGACGAGCCCACCGCTACCCGCGCCCCATAAGAACGCACCGCCGTGCAGGTTGATCAGCACGCGATGCTCGTCGTTCTTGCCGACGGCAGACGAGACAATATCGACCGGAACGCCGCCGATCTTCGATGGCGTGATCTGGACCGGATAAAGGCTCTTCAGGCGCTGGGCGCGATCGGAATTGATTTTGTCGTAGAACTTGCGGCTGGCCAATGGATCGGCGATACCCGGCGCAGCCTTGTCCTCGAGAAGAATTTGCTGAAACCGCACGAGCGCCTGCGGCGACGCCGAGGCCGAAAACGGAATTTGCGCGCCGACCGTCGTGATGGTGCCATCTCGATCGACTTGGGGCTTGGCATCTTGTGCAGACGCAGTCGCACCGAGAAGACAGACCAGCAAAATCGGCTTCACGGGATGTATCGCGACCATGGTATTTCCTCGTACGGGATGATCCGGTGGTTGAATAGTCACTGCGCGCGTGATTCGATTCGATCAGCGCAGCCCCGGGGAGCCGCCCATGCAAAGCTAGCGCTCATGAGGATCAAGTTCAACACCCGCTCAATGTACGACTCGTTAGCGCCGGGATCGAAAAGTTCGTCGAGGAGGTAAGATCTGGCCTTCAGGATCACATGCCGAGGAGATTGCGTTTTGGAGCCGGCACGACGCGTATGATTCGAAAAGCCATGGTCGTAACGGCGCTCGTCGGAGCGGGATTGTCGTTTACTGCGCGGCCGCAGTCCGGGCAGACGCTCGATTGCTCGGGCGATCCTTGGTTTCGTCCGGAGGGCCACGTGCAATTGCGCACGGTCATTCGCGTGACCGATGCAAACAAAGCGCATGTGACCAAGTTCGGGGTTGAAGAGAGTTATGCCGGCAAATTCATCGGTACGAAGACGATGGGCCATGCGGCCGAGGTCGTCCCGTACTGCGCAGCGCAATGATGCCGTGGGCGCCTCCGGTTACGGTCATTTTCCCACCTGAAATCGCCTCGCCATCGGCAGTGTCTTGAATATATCCGCGCTCGCAGCGGTTATTCACGCTGCCTCCAATGCCGGTCTCGAGTACCGTTGGGCAACTTTGGATTTGGGCGCTGGGAACGCTTTAGGGGACAAGTCGAAGGTGGCAAGGGATTCCGCCGTCAGCACGGTGCTGAGCCGTGCGCCTCTCGGGCTCGCGGCTCCTTTGGTGCGCGTCGAGGTGCATTTGGGCAACGGACTGCCCGGCTTCGTGATCGTCGGGCTGCCGGAGGCCGTCGTTCGCGAAAGCAAGGAACGCGTGCGTGCGGCGCTCATCACCGCCGGGTTCACGTTTCCGGTTGCGCGGATCACGGTTAATTTGTCGCCGGCCGATCTGCCGAAGGAGGGCGGCCGTTTCGATCTGCCGATCGCAATCGGCATCCTGACCGCAAGCGCTCAACTGCCGCGCCATGCGCTGCATCGGCGCGAGTTCTATGGCGAGCTCTCGCTGAGCGGCGAGTTGCGCGAAACACCGAAGCTATTGCCCGCACTCGTAGCGGGTGCACGGTTTGGCAATGAATTGATCGTACCTGCGGCCAATGCGCTAGAGGCGGGTTTGGTCGCCGTCCCGCAGATCCGCTTGGCGGACCATTTGCTCGCCATTTGCAACGCGCTGCGGGATGGAACGCCGCTGCCGATCGCGGCGCGCAGTGCGCCACCGGAGGCTGCGCCGTCGCCGGACCTCGCGGATATACGCGGTCAATTCGCCGCAAAGCGCGGTCTCGAGATCGCGGCCGCCGGCGAACACGGCGTGCTTCTCATGGGGCCGCCCGGAGCCGGGAAAACGCTGCTCGCGCAGCGCCTGCCGGGCTTGCTGCCGCCGCTATGCAATACGGAAGCACTCGAAGTCGCGAGTCTCGAATCGGCCGCCGGCCGACGGCCCGCAGCCGACGGCAGACGACCGTTTCGCAATCCGCATCACACGGCATCCATGGCCGCGTTGATCGGCGGCGCCGGCTTTCGCCCGGGCGAACTTTCGCTCGCGCATTTGGGCGTTCTGTTCCTCGACGAGTTGCCGGAGTTTGCGCGAAATGCGCTCGAAGCACTGCGTGAGCCTTTGGAGAGCGGCACCGTGGTGCTCGCTCGCGTCAAGCGATCCTGCGAATTCCCCGCACGATTTCAACTGATCGCGGCGATGAACCCTTGTCCCTGCGGTTATGCCGGCGATCCGCGCGGTCGCTGCCGCTGTACCGCGGCCCAAGTCGCACGCTATCGGAGTCGAGTATCAGGACCGTTGATCGACCGCATCGACATTCATCTGGAGGTGGCCGCGTTGCCGCCCGAACAATTGGTCGCAATGAATTCGGTACCGTCGGAAAATTCGGCGACGGTCGCGCGACGCGTCGACGCGGCTCGCCGGATCCAAATGGATCGCCAGGGAAAACCAAATGGACGTCTGCTCGCGAACGAGACGATGCGCCTGTGCCGCCTGGACCAGGCTTGCCGTACGCTGGTCGGTGCCGCGATCACGCGCTTAGGGCTGTCGGCCCGCGCCTATCAGCGAATATTGAAACTGGCGCGCACTTGCGCAGATCTGGCCGGTGAGCCCGAGATCGCCGTCGCGCATGTGGCAGAAGCCGTGCGCTTGCGAGCGTTCGACCGGTTCGCCTGTGGCGGCGAGACGCTGTCATCCACGGCCTAAGGGATCGTGCGCGCGCGCTCCGCGCCCGGACTTCAATCGGACATCGATACCGGCGAGTTATCACAGCGCGCAAGCGCGACTGGATCTATGATTGCGCAAGCGCGCCGCGGATCAAAGGTGCTTGCACAGCCAAAGCGGTTGGCCGACACGGGAGGTTTGTGTAATGACCCCCAGAATTGTGGTGGCCGGTGGAATCGCCGGAGTGCTTTCGACCGTCACGGGGTATTTGATTACCGGACGCCTGTTTCACCCCTACCAGGCGCGTACGCCGAACACCTGGCGTTCAACCGAATCCTGGTCGAGTTACCTGGTTTCGACGGGCCTGCGACTCTTTGCCGGCGTCGCCATCGCGTGCCTCTATGCCGGCATCGATTTCGGCATTTCCTTTGTTGACCGCGGTACGATACTCAGCGGTGCGAGCTTCGGCCTCGGTCTGTGGGCGATGACGGTCGCGCCCATGACGCTCGAAGCAGCGCTGTTCGTCAATTGGCATCGCGGCTTCGTCGTCGGATTGCTGCTCGACTGGATGGTCGTTTTCATTTTGGCCGGTATTGCCGGTTCGGTGGCTGCGCGTGTCGGTTGAATCCTTGCAAGGTCAAATCTTCGAAGGTGGCTGTCTCTGCGGGGCCGTCCGCTATCGAGTGTCGGGATCGCCGCTGTCCTCCGTGATCTGTCACTGCGTTTCGTGCCGCCGCGCGAGCGGCGCGCCGACCGTCGCCTGGTTGACCTACGAACGCACACGATTCGAGTGGCTGTCGGGTCGTCCGCAACCCCACGCCTCCTCGCCGGGTGTGCTGCGATGTTTTTGCGCCCGCTGCGGCAGCGCGTTGAGCTACGAAAACGATGCGAACCCGAACACCATAGACGTCACGACCGCATCGCTCGACGACGCGAACCTGTTTGCACCGACGCGTGAGGTTTGGTTGGAGCATAAGCTGTCGTGGCAACCCGCCAATGCGGCGCTCGCGCAGTTCCAGCAAGACAGCGGCCCCTTGCCATCATGATCTCGCAGCGCAATCGAAAGGGATTCCGGCAAGGACCCGCACGCATACGAGGCCAATGAATGCGTGCGCAACGGCGGCGCGCGGCCCATTCGCCTGCCGCGTCGATCGGCTTTGCACCCGTCGCCGGTGAATCCGCGCGCATCCTAATTTTGGGCTCGCTGCCGGGACAAACGTCCTTGCAACGCGGCGAGTATTATGCCCAGCCGCAAAACGTGTTCTGGCGCGTCATGGGCGCGCTATTTGGCGCCGGCCCAAACCTCAGCTATGCCGAACGCACGCGACGCCTGGTCGAGCGTGATGTCGCGGTCTGGGACGTCTGCGCCTCGGCGCAGCGCGTCGGAAGCATGGATGCCTCGATCGAATCAAATAGCGTCGTGGAGAACGACTTCGCCGCCTTCTACGCCGCGCACCCGCACATTGAATTGATCGGCCTCAATGGCGCGGCCGCCGCAACGCTCTATGAGCGCCGCGTATTCGGCCGCCTCATTGCGCCGTACGCCGGCATCCGCCGTGAGCGCTTGCCCTCGACGAGTCCGGCGCATGCATCGATGTCCTACGAGGCGAAACTCGCGGCTTGGAAAGCGTTCGTTCAGCTGGCGAAATCCGCCTAACGGGTGCAGCATGATCGGCATCCACGCACCGATGCTCGGCAGCTCGAGGGATGTTCATGTTCGACGCTAATGCGAGCGGTTTCGTTTATGTGGCGAATTCCGGCGGCCAAGACATTTCGGTCTTCGAACTCGGCGCCGACGGCGGCTTGCGTGCGCGCGACAGCGTTGCGATTCAACGACCCATCGAAACCGGCAGATCGATCGTGCTCGCGTTGAGCCCCGACAACGCATTGCTCTATGCGGGCTATGTGAGCGCCGAGTCCCGAGCTTTGGTCGCCACGCTGGCGATCGATCCGCAATCCGGAACGCCGCTCCTATTGGCGAGCACGCCCATGGCCGATAGCGTCGCGTATATCGCGACCGACCGGTCCGGCCGTTTCCTGCTCGGCGCTTCCTACGCAGGCGACAAGGTCATGGTGAGTTCGATTGCCTCGAACGGCATCGTCGGTGAGACCGTGCAGATCGTTGGCACCGCATCCAAGGCGCATTGCATCCTGACCGATCCGCTCAATCGGCACGTGTTGCACACGAGCCTCGGCGGCGATCTCATCTATCAGCAGACATTCGACGCGCGCACGGGCTTGTTGTCGCCCAATGATCCGCCGAACTTTGCGGTGCGCGCCGGCGCAGGACCGCGCTTCATGAGCTTTTCGCGGGATTCAAAATTCGTCTACGTCATCAATGAGCTCGACGCGTCGATCGACGTGTTTCCCTATGATGCGGCGCGCGGCCTTTTGGGGCCGCCCGTCCAAACCGTCAGCGTGCTGCCGGCGGGGTTTTCGGGTAAGCCTTGGGCCGCAGATATTCATCTGACACCGGATGGCGAGTTTCTCTGCGCATCGGAGCGCACGAGCAGCACCTTGGCGATGTTTCGCGTGGATGCCGCTCGCGGCAGATTGACGTTCCTGAGGTCCTGCTCGACGGTCAAACAGCCGCGAGCCTGTCGGATTGATGCTGCGGGACGCTTTCTTGTGTGCTGCGGACAGTTGTCGAATAGCCTGATGATCTATTCGATCGACCGAGGTGGCGGCGCGCTCACGCCGCTCGCCGAATACCCGGTCGGCCGGAACCCCACGTGGGTCGAAATCGTCCTCTCAGCATGATTTGCAGCGAGGCAGTGGACTAGCCCGCCGGACGCCGAGTACTATCGCCACCCCCAACGATGCGCCTGTAGCTCAGCTGGATAGAGTGTCGGCCTCCGAAGCCGAAGGTCGCGAGTTCGAATCTCGCCGGGCGCACCAAAACACGAATGCGGCATCGAGCGGTTAGCGGGAGCAATCCTGCCGGCCGGCCGAGTATCTACGGACGCTTGAACTGCCCCTTCATATTGATTTCGATGTCGGCTCTGGAAAGCGATGGCAAGCTGGAGTCGCGATACTACCAATGCACTGGACGTAGGCTTCCCGGGCGACTTCCTTCGCCTCATGCTTGGACCGCAGACGAGCCGTGAGGTGGCGGACCGGCGCGCGATTGTGCTCGTGATACAAATACGTGACGGCATCGGCGTGCGATACAAACGGCGCGGCGATCTCGTCGAAATGCGCCGCTGCGGCTAGGTGCCGCCGGCAACGCCCCCGTTGGGATTCGTTAGCATTAGCTCTACCCATTGATTTCGGGCAACCCACTGCGCATGATGAAATAAGCAAGCTCATTCCTTGACCTGACAAGAGATCTCTATGATCCCGCGTAACACATTCCTGATTCTGGTGACCCTGCTTGCCTGCAGCACGTCGATCAGTTACGGAGCGACGATCGTCGGGACCGTCAAAGACCGGGAGGGCGCCCCTATTAAGGGCGTCTTTGTTCAAGCACGGAACGACAAGACCAACATGACCTTTATGGTGCTGTCGGACAATCAAGGGCATTACCGCATGGAGAATCTGCGGGCTGGGGAATATAAGATATCGACCAAAATCACGGGCTACCGGGGTGACCCGTCCACCGAGTTGAGGCTTACGGGCGACCAGATCGCCTCTTTGGATTTATCGCTGCGGAAAAGCCGGGTGGGATGGAATGAAATTTCCATTTACCAGGCCGGCAAGCTGTGGCCCGCGTCACCGGCGAAGGACAAGATTTTTTCGACTTGTTTTACTTGCCACGGATTTCAGACGCGAATGGCATCGGTGCTGCGGGATGCCGAGGGCTGGCGAAGTCGTGTCCAGTATATGCAGGCCGCAATGAAGTTTGGCCTGGCGGATCGCCTCAATGACCCGCAAGCAGATGAAGTTGCCGCTTATTTGACCGGCCTGTTCAGCGAGGCATCCGTGCTCCCGAGATTCGCCGATGAATCGCCGGGATACAGCGACACCGTGCGGCCGATCAGCAGCGAGGCTCTAAATATTACTTATGTGGAATACGACATGCCGTCGTCGAGCCGCATGCCCTTCAGCGCCGCTCCGGACAAGGACGGCCACTTCTGGATCCCCAATTTCGGCGTCGCCAATCAGATTACCCGGCTCGATCCAAAAACCGGCGAAATGCGGGACTTCCAGGTTCCGAACGCCGGCACCGCCGCCGTTCACTCAGCGGTGCCCGCAGCGGATGGATCGGTGTGGCTCACCGAGCAGGGCGCAAACAAAATTGGCAGATGGGACCCGCGTACGAAGAAAATAATCGAGTTCCAGGATGCGTATCTTCCCGGCAAACTCGGCTACGGTGCGGGCTCCAAGCACACCCTGCGCTTCGATCCCGATGGAAACGTCTGGGCCTCCGGCAATCCGTTGACCAGGTTCGATCGCAAAACCAAGAAATTTGCTCGTTTCGACGCCATCGAATCCACCTATGACGTGAAGGAAGATAACAGCGGCAATATTTGGTTTACGAAGCCCAACACCAGCCAGATCGGCATGGTGGACTGGAAGACACTGCAAGTCTCCTTATGGACGGTACCGACACCAAAATCGTTCCCGCGGCGCATGCAGATTGATGCCGACGGAATCGTTTGGTTTGGCGAATTCAACGCGGGGAAAATTGGACGATTCGACCCAAAGACACAGACGTTCACGGAATATTCGTTGCCGGGCCCGGAGCCGACTCCTTACGGTCTCGGCATCGACTCGGATAATCACATTTGGTATTCCTCATACAACATGGATGTCCTTGGTCGCTTTGATCCAAGCACAGGCAAGACCGTGGAGTATCCATTTCCGCATTCTGAAAATACCATTCGCGAATTTTTTCGCGATGCAGAAGGGCGGATGTGGTACGGATCTCCGTCGAATGACAAGGTCGGCTACGTCACGCTGAGCCGTGATGCTGAACGAACCGGCAATTGAGTTCAACCGGTCATCAATCCAATATCGGACCTCTGTGACGATCCGGTGAGAGCCCACGGCTGCGGCCCCTGAGCTGTATCAATCGTATCCGCATCATTGTCCCATGCGCCGGCTGCTGACGATCATGGCCGGCAACTATGTGGCAGGTCTACAAAAGCTACGGACGTGGAGTCGTTGACGCGCGTTATGTGATGTAGCTGCATGTGACGCAGTTTCCAGTTCCCGCGGGCCGTTGGCCCGCGAGCCGCAGCCGCCTTCAGGACGACGGTCTCGTGCCGCTGCTTGGGTAACGCCGAAGACTGATCCTCGGTCGCCCTCAGGTTCTCCGAAGGAGAGGTTCATGACGTCACGTTTCGCGCCGTACGCCCGGTCTGCGGCCCTAATTTCCAGCTTGATCCTGAGCGCTGCGCTATGCGGCTGCTCCGGCAGTACATCGAGCGCCGTCCCGCCCGTGGTCCCGCCCGCGGCCGTTACCGGCCTCGCAACGCCGACGTCGATGGCGGTCGTGACCGCCACCAACGTCCAGAATGCCCCGTAGCCTAAGCCCCGCTCACTGGAGACAACTCATGACGACACTCGCCACGGCTACACGGTGCGCTCTGATCGCGCTCGCCGCCACCTTGCCCGCTACCGTACTCGCCGCCCCGCCGACGAATTCGCCGTACTACACGGACCCGCAGTACAGCTACGTCCAGGACGCCACATCGCAGGGGATTCAGCAGGTCAACATGATTACCTGCATCATCTCGGCGATGAACCCCGGCGCGCTCGTCAACCAGGGGCCGTACATCGCGCTCGTCGATCAGAACGTCTGCAGCTCGCAGCCCGCCGTGGCGAGTTCAGCGAGCGGCGCGGCCGCGGCGCAGGCGCCGAGCTACTCCTCAACCGTCGTCAACTCGCTGCGCACCAGCAACAATGATCCGATGCGCGTCGAGGCTTGGGTGCCCGGCGGAGGTGATGGCGGGAGTGAGATCATCAACGTCAACCTGTCCGTGGTTACCGCGCCGAGTTCGACGAGTCCCTACGGCAACTTTCGCCTCGACTTTTGCGGCGCGGCGCCGGGCACCACGAATTGTCTCGACCAGGGTTTTCTGAGCGCCGCTGCGAGCGGCGTGAGCTTTTACCAGACGAGCAGCCGCGGCGGTGCCTCGAGCACGGCGCTGACTCTCAATGCCTCGAGCGCCTCGGCCGGTAGCGGCGAGGAGCTGCTGTCCGACAGCAATGGTTCCGAACAGTTTACTTATGCATACAACGCCAGCCTGTTCCGCCGCTCGGACGGTACCAACGACATGTGCTTCAGTCGTGATGCCACGACTCCGGGCACCGGCTTCTCGGTCAATTCCTACGGCCTTTATGACGCCACGACCGGCGCAGAGATCAATCTCAACTCCGGCTTTCCGATCAACTTCACGAGCGGCGGTCAGACCTATAATCTCTATGTGAGCTACTGGGGCCTGTCGGCTCCCGCGAACGTGGCGGCGCTGCTGACGAACGGCGCGACGGTGCAGAAGATCGACTATTCGACCAGCACCCCGACGACGATCAATTACACTCTGGCACTCTCGGCGGGCAAGCTCACCGCGTATACGAAGCAGACGACGACGCTGCAGGCTCTCGACCAGATCCCCATCGATGTCTTCGTCAACGATGCGACCAACTTCTACGCGGGCGCCGCCAGCAACACTCAATACGAGATGTACTGGGATAACGCCAGCGCGATGTTCCACGTCACGGGCGTCATGAACTGCAGCAACAGCGGCTGCAACTTGCAGCCGCTGCCGACCGTGCAGCTGGTCGACGGGACCTTCTGGACACCGCTCGGTGGCTTCAGCGGTTTTGCACCGTCCTTCGGCGGACAGTTGTTCGTGAACCTCGCGGGCGTTACGGATCCCGTCGTCGCGGCCGCTGTCCCGGTACTTTACTACAACCAGAATCTCGTCTATCCGAACCAATTTCCCGCGAGCTTGTACTGCCTCAGCGACTGTCCGACGGCCGCCGCCATGGCGAGCTACTTCGCCTCGGGCTCGCAAGACCTCTCGCCGTTCGGCGGCAGCTACAACAATGAGGCGGACACGCCGCTCTCCGGGGTCGTGACCTACACGACCTCGGCAACCAACGCGACGCTCGTCGATTCCGCGGGTCAGCCCGTGATCTTTGCCAACGCGAGTCTGCTTGCGAACCAGCCGCAGTACCAAACCGGCATCAACTCGGGCCGGCTCTTTACGAGCCTCGCGGCCGCGCAGTGCGCCGACAATCCGCAGATGTATTGCGATGGGCAGACCGCGAACCTGGACGTTTACTACGTCTGGCAGACCGGTTCAAACTCCTGGAACCAGTTCGCGGCGGTCGAGGATGGGACCGGCGCCTTCGTACAGTTCGATGCCCCGCTGCTCGTGAAGTACACAGTGCCGGCGGGCGCGCAGTACGGCAGCTATGCGGGGACCACGCTCGTTCTGCAGTACGGTGGCTTCGGCCAGCTGTGGGGCATTCCGGGCACTTGCGTCGACCCGGTCACCAACGCCACCGTCTCCTGCTCAGGCCAGAACGTCGAGAACGTCTCGGCCTTCGAGATTCCCGATGATCCGACCGTCGGCGTCGTCAGCAGCGGGCAGACTACATATCTCGTGAAGTGGCTACAGCGCGAGATCCTGTTCGCTCAGCAGAACCTGTCGGTATGCACCGCGGCAGCGCTCAATCTGCCCGTGGGCGTGAGTCTCCCGGACACCTCGAGCCTGCAGAGCACGACCGATCCGAATTCGCCGATTTACATCGGCGCGAAGCCGACCGTGACGGGCCAGCCGAGGGTCATCCAGGGGGTCGTCGAATATTGATTGGAACGCGGGCAACGGCGCCGCCTGCGACATGCTTGCCGCAGTGCAACGCTCATCGTTTGTGGATCGGCTTACTTATTCCAGTTTTTCCGATCCAAAATGATGACCAACGCTGCAAACCCCCAAAGCACAATCAATTCAGTCCAGGCGAGCTTACCCATTCCATTGTCCTTTGCTTGTTGTGATTCTTGAACGGAAATCATAACAAGATATATCAGATATTTACAAGGTCGAGGAGTCGGGGATAAAGGATCCCAAAACGGTAGCGGGATACGAGGCGTGCGACTTCGCCGCCCCCATGATGGGCAGCGCTCAGGATTTTTTCGGCAACGTGAGATACCGCTTGTAGTACACGACCTGCGGCGATCGTGCCGCGCGTCACTTTTCGCCCAGTTCTTTCAACGCCTCCTTTGCGTCATCGTCGCCGTTCTGAGCAGCCTTGCGAAACCAACGGATCGCCTCGGCGCGGTCCGGCGCCACACCCCAACCTTGGAAGTACATGTATCCGACACTTTTCTGCGCGGTCTCGTTGCCTTGATCGGCCGCTTTGCGCAGCCAGCTCATCGCTTGCTTGTAGTCTTGCGCGACGCCCCAGCCGTTCATGAGGAAAAAGCCGACGTCGTTCTGCGCTTCGCTATTCCCTTGGGCGGCGGCCAAGCGATACCAGCGCAGTGTCTCGCCATAGTCCTGAGGAACGCCGAGTGCCAACCCGTAAAGATTGCCGATCGCAGTTTGCGCCAGGGCATTCCCCTGCGCGGCAGCGACACGATACGAGCGCATCGCCTCGGCATAGTTTTGCTTTTTCTCGAAGTCTTGTCCCTTGCGATACGCCTCGTCCGCTGATTGAGCCGTTGCGGGCGTGGACGGCTGGTCGGCTGACTGCGCCGCCACGAGATTCGCCGCCAACATTACGAGGATCGCCGTCATACTCAAGCCCGGTGCCCATCCGAGACGCGGAAGCGCACTTCGTACCATGGTCATTCCTCCTCCGTTTACGGCGTAACTCGATCCGTCGCGCTGCACGCAATGAATTACTCGAGAGAATTGCGCATATCGAGGCCGGCCAAGCGAGCGAGACGCTCTGCGCAGCACTTCGATACGCGCAATTTCTTGTCGTAATGCCAGTGCTCTCTTCGACTAGAATTTTTTGCCACTCAAATGCAAAGGCAGCCATACCGCAGCATCCGCGGATCCCACAGCATGCATTTGGATTCTTCGCCGGATACTGCTGGTGATAGTACGCCCGAAGCCTGGAAAAGCCACAGAAACTCAGCTGTTACCTTCCCTGCACGCGCCGCCCGGTCGGCCTTCGCTAGACCTCAGCGTCATTCCGCCGGTAGACCAGCATGCTGGCACTATCAAGATGGCGGCTCGCTAGCCGCTTTAGTAAGCTCTCGCCCGCCGATACCAAAGTGAGGAGGAGCTAGCGTAGCGCTGGCGCGACCATGGAAATTTTCGCCCGGGACGAATGCATTTTCTATGCAAAGGAACTGATCCCTCAGGAACTATGCCGCACGATCATTGAATTTTACGAGGATGACCCGCGCAAACACCCAGGCTATACGGCCAGCACCGGTGGAGAGAGGCAGTTAGAAGTTGAGGTGAAAGTCAGTACGGACTTAGATGTCGGAACCGACGGTATTTGGACAGCGGCGTTCGCCGAGCTGCATTCGGCTGTCACCACGGTCATGCTGAGTATCGCCGCGAAGTTTCCATCACTGCAGGTCGCGCCGCTGCGGTGTACGGGCTACAAGATCCAGCACTATAAGAAGAACGAGGGGCATTTCAAATGGCATTTTGATGCTCTCGGGGCCGGCTGTTGGGATCGACAGTTGGCCGTGATTATTTATCTAAATTCCGTCGCGGACGGCGGGGAAACCTGCTTCCATCGGCAGAATCTCAAAATAAAACCTGTGGCCGGAGATGCATTGTTTTTCCCGACGTTCTGGACCCATCTGCACTGCGGAGAGATTCCCAGGTCTGAGGACAAATACGTCATTTCATCGTTCATCCGGTTCGCGATCCCGGGGACCGACAACAAGTCGGCGTAGAGGAGATTCGTCCCAGCCGCATCCAGGGGCGCCCCATGCGGCACTTGGAAGATAAAGACACGTTCGCATAAGACCGGCTAGGCCACAACGAATCCATCGGAGTAACTACCGGGCTCCCTGCGGCTAATTTCCGATAGGCGCTCCCTCCCGTCCAATCTCCACATTTTCCCGCAGCCAAACGCTCCGGCCACGCGGATAGTTTCTGAATTGCGCATGGATTTTGATAGACACGGGAGGAGCGTCGACAAAGCACAGATTCACGGTCATCAATGGTCGGTCGACGATCCATGCGGCAGCCTATGCGCTGGCGCTCTTCATGAATTTCTCGGCGCGGCGGCGCATCTCATCAGGGGAAATATCCTCGATGTGCGTTGCGAGGGTCCATGTGTGTCCGAACGGATCTTGTAACGCCCCCGATCGATCTCCGTAAAACTGGTCCTTGAGGGGCTGCAGCTCCTTTGCTCCGCTTGCGACGGCTCGTTTGAAGACCTCGTCCACGCGCTCGAAGTACACCAATAGGCTCACACCGGCTCCGCCCAACGATTGTGGGCTGCGGTGGCCCATCGCCAGATGTTCGTCCGCGAGCATGATGGCCGAATCGCCAATCCGGATCTCAGCGTGGCCAATCTTGCCATCGGGGCCTGGCATGCGCATCAGCTCCGTGGCGCCGAATGCACGCTTATAGAAATCGATAGCGTCGGCAGCTCCTCTGACAATGAGATAAGGAGTGACCGAGTGATAACCGTCTGGAATTGACTTGGTCGCCATGATTTTCTCTCCAAATATAATGGCTGATTGGGTAAATGCATGGCCATTCTAGAACCTGCACATGTCAATGCAAACCGACCTGAGTCCGCGTCCAATGAGCCGTTGCAGCAACAAAACTTGCTCAAACGAGGCAACAGCGAGCAGCAGGTAAGTTCGCGACATTTGGCGGCGATCATCGCCCGGCGCTGACGGCACCGCCGCAAGAGCACGATCTACCGATCGATCGAGCGTGTCGGCTTCGCGCCTGCAAGCGACGCTAAAGTCCGCCGCGACCGTGCCGACACTTCCCTATGCAAACTCATCGTGTCCCTTGGAGTCTCATGGGCGATCGCGCGGCGAATCGGGCGGTGCCCGTCCATCCCCGGTCGGCGCGCGGCGCGCCGATTCTCGCCGCATGCTTCATTGTCGCGGCATGCGGCGGGGGGGGTGGTCCGGGCGAGACCGATCCAGGCGCGCCGCCGCCGACCAACACGTTCTCGGGTAACGTCATACTCAACGGTGCGCCGTTATCCGGCGTGACGATCGTTGCCTTCGACACGAACAACAACCGCCTCTTCGGTACGACCACCACGGACGCGCAGGGCAACTACTCATTCTCGGGCCTGAACACCGGGTGCACGGACAACTGCATCCAGGATTACCAGTTCCTTGCATTCAAGAGCGGCTATGCCTTTTCGCCCGTGCTCGCCAATGTACCCGCGCAATATACGTCGAACGTTCAATGGTACGTGCCGCCGCCGGGCTTCAATTCCCCGGACAACTGGTACAACCCGACGGGTGTCGCAATCACCCGTGCCGGATATAACGGCCAGTATGTAGACGGCAGCAACGGCATCGCCGTGCCCATCGTCTACACGGTGTTCAACTACTCGTCCATCACCGCAGGGGCAACGGGACCTGCGGACTCCATCACGGGCGCGACTTTTCTGGCCTTCAACGGCAGCAATCCGCTGGTGCGCCTGGCCGCCAGCGGACAGGCAGTGTCTTACCAAAGCGGTGACGACGCATCGGTTCACGCCGGGGTCGCCTGGCCCGCAACGCGCTTTGTCGACAACGGCGACGGCACGGTCAAGGACGCGCTCACAGGACTCGTGTGGCTCAAGACCGCCGGCTGCCTGGCGTCCACCGAATGGACGACGGCCATGGCCGAGGCGCAACAGCTCGCCAGTGGCGCCTGTGGATTGAGCGATGGTTCGAAGGCGGGCGAGTGGCGCGTGCCGAATGTCTGGGAAATGGAAAGCATCGTCGACGAATCGGCGTCCGCACCAGCCCTGACGGCGGGAAGTCCGTTCGTCAACGTGGCCGGCGGCGGGTATTGGACATCGACGAGCATCTTCGGCGATCCCGCATCTGCGCCCGATGCCTGGGCGGTCGAGCTGACAAGTGGGCAATACATCGACGACGGAGCGACCAATCTGAAGACCAACACGCTGGCCGTGTGGGCCGTCAAGGGCATGAGCGGCGCCGCCGTCACGCTCCAGGCGACCGGCTATTACATCCCGTACACGCCCGGCGACGACGGCACGATAGCCGCCGGGGTTGCGCTGCCGACGACGCGCATGATCGACAATGGCAACGGCACCGTGACGGACAGCGTGACCGGCCTCGTTTGGATAAAGCAGGCGAGTTGCGCGCAGCTGCAAGGCACGTGGAACGTTTCCGTCACCGCCGTCAATGCGCTGCAAAGCGGGCAATGTGGACTGACCGACGGGTCAGCGGCGGGTCAATGGCGCATGCCGAACCGCAAGGAAATGGAGAGCCTCGCCGACCGGATCCAGACCAATGAGGCCGACTTCTTCAATGCCGCCTTGATCAGCGCCGACACTGGCCTGAATCCGGTCAGCGCCGTGTTCTCGAATTTCGTCAGCCTCCAGTACTACTGGACGTCCACGACGCAGGCGGGCAACACCACGAATGCGTGGACGGTCTTCAGTTGCGACTGGGGCGTATACGCGACGGCCAAGAGCCAGACCGGCTATACACTCGCCGTGCGCTGACGCGCTGGGATCGCGGCTTTGCGTACGGGGAGCCGCGTCAACATCCACATCGGAATCCTCATGATTCGTGACTTGCCGTATTGCTGACAGGATGCCGACGATCGATTGATCGTGAAGCGCAAGCTGTCATTCGATTCAGCTGCATGGTGATGTCAATCGCAACCAATGCATTCAGCCTCGATTTTCGCTACCCTTTGCAGCATGCGTATCCATGTGTTTCCGACTCCCGAAATCGCGGCTGAGAGGGCTGCCGACTGGCTGCGCACCGAGATCGGAAGGGCGTGCGCGCAGCGTGGCCGCTGCCTGATTGGCTTGAGCGGCGGGCGTACGCCTTGGCGGATGCTGCGCGACTTGCGCCGGCTGCGCGTTCATTGGCACGACCTGCAGGTGTTCCAGGTCGATGAGCGAGTCGTGCCGGAAAATGATGAACGACGCAACGCGCGCCAGATTGCCGACTTGCTCGTCGCACCCGCAATGCTGAGCGCTGCCCACTTCCACGCGATGCCGGTCGAGCGTAGCGATCTCGACGCGGGAGCCGAGGAGTACGCCCGGCTGCTCCGCGAACACGGCGGAACGCCGCCGGTACTCGACGTCGTTCAACTCGGGATTGGCACCGACGGCCACGTCGCCTCGCTGGTGCCCGGCGACCCGCTGCTGCAGGAGGCCGACCGCGAAGTCGGAATCAGCATTCCCTATCAGGGAGTGGCCCGGATGACCTTGACCTTCAGCGTGCTCGATGCGGCGCGACACCGGTTGTGGCTCGTCACCGGCGGCGACAAGGCGGCGGCCTTGCGGAAATTGTGGGCCGGCGATGCCTCGGTGCCCGCAGGGCGCGTCGTGCGCGAATCGGCGTTCTTATTCACCGATTCGGCGGCCGCAGCCGAATTGCCGGCGGAGATCCGTTCACCCCACTGACCTGGAGAGCAGCTCACGGCTACTCGTACGCGTCATCGCTTGCGCAAGGACCTGCGGATTTATTGTGTGGCGTATGGTGGTTTGGGTTTGTGAGTAAAGAGGGGGCGGAAAACATGGCAAATGACCCTGAACCGATTTCGCTGCCGCTCGCCGAGAGCAAACGTCGGGGCAGGGGGATCCTGTTCCAAATCGCCGCGCTCGTCTTGGCCTTTCCCGCAATAACCTGGGGCGTTTTCGTCGTGTGGTCCACCGCCTTTCCCCCAGTCTGCGGTGATGCATCGGGCGTTGTCGGTCTGGGGGTGGCGGCCTGCTGGTTAGTCGATTTGCCGATCGGTCTGTTGGTCCTCGCATCCGGTTTGTTCGTAAAGAGCGGGCCTGCCCGCCTGCGTAAAATCTGCATCGGAATTTCACTCGTGACGCTGGCCCTACCAATAATCGCCAGCAGCATTTTCCAGACATTGCATTGCCCCTAAAATCCTGGGAACGGCAAATCACCCGGGATGCGGGCAAGGATGGCGCGGAGGCTCCGCCGGAGAAGCAGCGTACGTCCTAACGGCGGGCTGAGGGGTGCGCCGGACGCCGGTACCGCAGGAGCATTGCTGTTGTTTGAGCATTCCCGTGCGTAATATGAGCGCGTCGTTCTCGTAGGTCGATGGAGAGCGCGGGCAGTGGGATATCGCGGGTCGAGTATTGCGGCAGCGTTCGTGTTGGCCTCCATCGCCGTGATTGGTCACGCGCAAACCTATACGAAGCCCAATGTCCGGGCGATTACCGCATTTGTGCGTCTCGACCCCGTCACTCTCGACCGACAGATCGCCGACGCGCTGACAGTCTTGCGCGCCGCGCAGGGGGATTTTGCCCAACGAGGATACGAGACCGAAACCATTCGCATCGTGACTCAGCCGCTCGCGGAACTCATCGCTGGGCTCTCCGATGACGATGCCCTTCGGCTCTTGAAGACCATTGACGATCTGTCGGCGAAGGAAGGGTTCATTCCAAGTGTTGGGCCGGCGATGATGCGCGATTCGGACGACCCGCGCGTCATGCATCTGCTCGCAAGGGCTCTGTCAACTCTTTCCAATCTTCAAGCGAACAGCATCATTGCCGCTGATGATGGGATTCATTGGAAGGTTATTCAAGAAAGCGCGGCTTTGGTGCGTTATCTGACGGATCATGCCTCACCGAGTCACGGCAATTTCAATTTCACGGCGACCGCAATGGTGAAGCCCTACGGACCGTTCTACCCGGGCGCTTATCACGCCGGCGCGGGCAAGCAGTTCTCCGTTGGTTTCGAAAGCGCGAACGTCGTTCAAGAGGTTTTCTCGCGCACGCACGGGGACTTCGACGGCTCAGTTGCCGCGCTCACCAAGCAACTGACGATACACGCCGAAGTCGCCGAATCGGTCGGTACTCAGGTGGAAGCATCGACGGGATGGACTTTCATGGGCGTCGATCCCACGCCTGCTCCGCTCGGTGATGTATCCATCGGCGCGGCGATCGAAACCTACACGGGCTCGAAGTTTGGATCGAGCGGGACCATGACGGCGGCGTTGATCATCACTACGGCGGTCAAGGCCGTTCCCGTCAAGCAGATCGGATATTCCGGCCTCATGGTTCCGGTCTTGGAAGACAAGGTCTTGGCGCGGCGTTGGGCCGAGGGGACCATCACCACGGATTCAATGCTTGCCTATTCTGCGGTTTGCGGTACGGGTCTCGATACGATCCCCTATCCTGGCGACATCGGCGTCGATCAGCTGGCGCGCATTTTTGGCGATGTCGCGTCGCTTGCATGGAAATGGAACAAGCCCTTGTCGGCACGTTTGCAGCCTATTGCGGGGAAAAAGGCGGGCGACCTCACAGAGTTCGGCGGCCGCTTCTTGTTCAATACGACGCTTCATGAAGTGCCGTAGAGATCAAAGGCCGCGCTAATCCCGCGGTTGCGCTCCCGATTCGTCCGGCCTGTCGATGAGGTGCGCCGGCCGGGTCGCGGCGGCTGACTTGACCGCGCGCGGCATGGGCTGCATGTCCCCGATGCTCGTCGAAAACAGGTGATCAAGGAGACTGTGCGTGCCTTCGCCGTGGCCGAAAGTGCGGCTCGTCCATTGCAGCAAGGCTCCGCCACCGTGCCCGGCTTGCAAAGAGAGCGTGCTGCCCCTCGACTCCCATAGCGTGAGCAGCCGTACGCCGCGACTGGATTTGAAGTCGGCCATGCGCTCCCAGATGTTCGTGTCGCGAAGCATCGGTACGGATTGATCATGCGTCGCAGTCGCCGCCGTCGACAGGGAAGTGCCACGAGGGCGAAATTCAGTCGTCGAATACATGGAACTCGGCGTTACATCAAAATTTGGGTATAGATCGGGAGTTCGCAGCGTACCGAACTCGGACATCGATTTGAGCGATTCGGGCGTGGTGTTAGCCGGCGCAATCGAGCGCAACGGCGTCGCGTGCACAGCGACATTGGCTTCCTCGGCGTCGGCGCAGTTCGCGCGGACCAGTAGGCAGAGCAGCAGCGCGAACACACAGTGATCGCCAGGACAGGACAAACCGTCGACGCGTCTCGACGCTCCGGTATTCAACATAACCATTAGTAGCTTCTACGCGACCAAGGTGAGTGCAGCGTGCGCGCTCGCATGCAGAGCTCATGTGCGGAGGGTCACAGATTTCGCCAACGGTTTCGCCCGCACCGCGTCAATGCTTGTGCGGGGCCTCGATACGCCTATCCGGAATGACCCAGATGCAAGCCACGACGACATAAAGCGTCAACGCGATCGCGGGTTTGACGAACGAGAGAGCGATTCCTGCTGCGTAGATACCGATGGAGCCCAAGGCCTTGCGATCCTTGCCGAAGGCGGTAGCCAGCGCGGAGTTCTCGCCATTGACCGATGCCAGGCACCGCGCCAGGCCATAGTATGCGACCGCCGCCATCAACAATATCGCCCCATAGAGCGCGACCGGCGCCGCTGCGAATTCATTTTCGTTCATCCACGCGGTCGCAAACGGGATGAGAGACAGCCAAAACAGCAGGTGAAGATTGGCCCATAAGACCGCGCCGCTGACCTTGTCAGCCGCATGCAACATGTGATGGTGGTTGTTCCAATAAATTCCCACATAGACGAAGCTCAGCACATAGCTCAGGAATATGGGGATCAAAGGCGCGAGGGACTCGAATCCGACGCCACGCGGCGCTCTCAGCTCCAGCACCATGATCGTAATGATGATGGCGATGACGCCATCGGAGAATGCTTCGAGCCGCCCCTTACCCATGCTCCCGGCACGCGACGCTCAATGCTTGTGCTCCATCGCCGCGAGATCCGAGACCAGCGCCATCAATCGATCCTCGCCTTGCGCCGTGCCGACATCCGCAACGTATTTGCCGTTGATTACGAACGCAGGCACGCCGCTGATGCGGTAGCGCTGCACCAACTGATCCGCCCGCTGCAAGGAGTTTTCAACCGAAAACGAGTGGTAGGCGTTCTTGAATGCTTCGGCGGATACACCCTGAGTTTGCACGAATGCGGTCTGGATTCTTTCGGATTGGGCGTCGTCGTTGCTCAAGTCGACCAAGGGGTCATTCTTGACATGGATTTCCTTGAAGATCGCGGCGTGCAAATCGTTGAGCTTGCCGATGCTGTCGAGCGTGTAAAACAGCCGCGCCAAGGATCGGTGTCCCTCGTTCCACATGACCGGAACGCGCGAGAAGCTGACATAGGCCGGCTTGGTCTTCTTCCACGCCTCCACCAATGGATCGAGCGCATAACAGTGCGGACAGGCGTACCAGAAGAACTCCAAGACCTCGACCTGGCCGGCCGCAACGGCCGTCGGCTGCGCCGGTACGAGGCGCGTGTAGTTCACGCCTTCTTGCCAGGGAGTCGGCGCGCTCAGCGTAGCCGCCGCAGCGGTCGAGGCGACGGCCGCGAGCAAGGCGTTATGCAGGCCACTGTCGCCGCTCGCGTCCTCCACGGTTTCCGAACCGTCCTCGTTGACGCGCGTGATCGTCGCGGGTTCCGCCGCCGGAGCCGCCGGGATCTGCTGTGCCGCTGCCGCCGGTGCCTTGGCCGATCCTTGCGCAGCCGCGGCAGGCGCATTCTCTGCGGTAAGGTTCTGTTCAGCCGACTGAGGCTTGCCGCAGGCCGCGACCATCAGGCAAAACCCGAGCAGCAATGCACCGCGCATGAAACGAGTCATTATCGAATCCCCTTGATATAAGCGGCCAGATCGCGCATGTCGTCATCGGTGAGGCGCACGCTGATCGTTTGCATGATGTTGTTGGGGCCCGTCGCGCGCGCGCCCGACGCGTAGTCATGGAGTTGCTTGACGAAGTACCCGGGTTGCTGACCGCGCAGCGCCGGGAATTTCGCCGCTTCGTTGCCGGCCGCGTCCGGACCATGGCAGGCCATGCATGCGGGTATGTTGCGCGTTGCGTCGCCGCCGCGATAGAGCTTCAGGCCGGCCTTCATGAAGGCGGGGTCGGGCTCCAATCCGGTGTTTTTCAGGCTGCCGAAAAAGGCGCCGAGGTTCGCCATATCATCCGCGCTCAGGGTCGACGCCATCGGTATCATGATCGGATTGTTGCGCTTGCCTTCCTTGAAGTTCAGCAGTTGCTGCGCAATGTAGTCGGCACCAATGCCGGCCAGACTCGGCCAATCCGGATTGACGCTGTTGCCGTTCGCGCCATGACAAGCCTGGCACATGACGGCTTTGGCGGCACCGGCTTCCACGTTGCCGGCCGACCATGCGGCGCTGCCGGCGATCGCACCGGTAACTACTGTTGCGACTATCCAAAACCGCTTCATGATCGTCTCTGATCCCGTTCTTAAGTGAATCGCTGCCAGCAGCAAATTGTACACTACGGTCCCTTATCTGCGACCAACCGGCGGCCATGTCGATTTATCCCCATGTGAAGTTCCTGACGAGCGCCGCGCAAGCGCACCAGTTGGCCCCCGATACCGGCCGAGAGGTCGCGTTTGCGGGGCGATCGAATTCGGGCAAATCCACGGCGATCAATGCAATCACCCAGCGCACAGGTCTCGCGCGCGTCAGTCGCACGCCGGGACGCACGCAACTGATCAATTTTTTCGAACTTGGCGCGGAGCGGCGCCTCGTCGACCTTCCGGGATACGGCTACGCCAAGGTTCCGGAACGCGTGAGGGCCGAATGGCTGCAGTTGATGCAGCATTATTTCAACGTGCGCGAGTCGCTCGTGGGCCTGATGCTCATCGTCGATAGTCGGCGCGGTCTCGGCGAGCAGGACGTGGCGATGCTCGAATGGCTGTTGGCACGCGACCGCGAAGCGCATGTGTTGTTGACGAAATCGGACAAGATCAATCGCCGCGACGCGACGCGCGTTCTAAAAGCAACGGTCGACGCATGCGCGGATACCGCGGTCACGGCGCAGCTGTTTTCGGCGCATTCGAAACAGGGAGTTGACGCGGCGCGCGCGGTCATGGATCGCTGGCTGTCATAGGGGGGCAAAAAAAAGCCCCGAAGGCGCTTTGCAGCAGCCATCGGGGCAGACCAACCCGGCATGGGGATGACAAACCGGGTCTGCCCGCTCAGGGAGAAGAGCGGGGAGCGATTTTCACGCTCAAGGGATTAGATGGGGATGCTCGGGATAAGTTCCAGTCCCATTATGCAAATTTTCCGGAATCGCTTTAGGAGTTGAAAACATTGGAATTTCTGCGCGAACCGTAGGTTTCCCGACCCGATCTTAAAAAATCTTAATGCGCTTCGTCCCAATTGTTCCCGACCCCGATATCGACCTTGAGCGGTACCTTGAGATCCCCGCCGCGCGCCATTCGTTCCCGCAATTCGCGCACCACGCGCTCGACCTCGCCCTCGGCCACTTCGAGCACGAGTTCATCGTGCACTTGCATGATCAGGCGCGCCGGCACGCGCGAACTCTGTAGCCAGGCATCCACGTCGATCATCGCGCGCTTGATGATGTCGGCTGCCGTGCCTTGCATCGGCGCATTGATCGCGCTGCGCTCGGCGTATTGGCGCAGCGCTTGATTGCGCGATTGAATTTCCGGCAAGTACAGCCGTCGCCCGAATACCGTCTCGACGTAGCCCATTTCGCGCGCCTGCCGGCGGGTCTCATCCATATAGCGCTTCACGCCGGGGTAGCGCTCGAAGTACAGATCGACATACTTCTGCGCGTCGCCACGACCGATGCCCAATTGCCGTGCAAGGCCGAATGCGGACATTCCGTAGATCAAGCCGAAATTGATTGCCTTGGCCGATCGGCGCTGGTCCGCGCCGACGGCGCCGAGCGGCACGTCGAAAACTTCCGCTGCGGTCGCTTGGTGGATATCGCGATCCTCGGCGAAGGCGCGCAGCAAAGCCGCGTCGCCCGATAGATGCGCCATGATCCGTAATTCGATTTGCGAATAGTCAGCCGCGACCAGGCGAAAGCCCGGCGGCGCGATGAACGCCTGACGTATGCGGCGCCCCTCCGGTGTTCGGATCGGTATGTTCTGCAGATTGGGATCGGACGAAGACAATCTGCCGGTGGCGGCCACCGCCTGATGATAGGAAGTATGAATGCGCCCCGTGCTCGGCTCGATTTGCTCGGGCAGCTTGTCCGTGTAGGTCGATTTGAGTTTCGCGACGCCGCGATACTCCAAGATCAATTTCGGCAATGCATGGCTCTCGGCCAATTCCTCGAGGACGTCTTCGGCCGTCGACGGTTGTCCGGTCGGTGTCTTGCGCATGACCGGGATGCCGAGTTTGCCGAATAATATCTCCTGCAGTTGCTTGGGCGAATCGAGGTTGAAGGAACCCCCGGCCTCGGCGTGTGCTTGTTGCTCGAGTTCGAGCATGCGTGCTGAGAGTTGTGCGCTTTGCACCTTCAGCAGCGCCGGGTCTATGAGTACGCCGGTGCGCTCCATTCGAAACAAGACGAGGACCAGCGGCTGCTCGATCGTCTCGTAGAGCGTCGCCAGTTTCGGCAGTGCCTCGATTTGCGGCCATAGCGCGCGGTGCAGCTGCAGCGTCACGTCCGCATCCTCGGCCGAGTACTCGGTCGCGCGGTCGACATCCACTTGGTTGAATGTGATTTGTTTCGCGCCCTTGCCGGCGACGTCTTCATAGTGAATGGTCTTGATGCCGAGATAGCGTGCGGCGGCCGAGTCCATGTCGTGGCGATTCGCGACGCTGTTCAGTACGTAGGATTCGAGCATCGAGTCGTAGCGCTGACCGGCGATCGAAATGCCGTAATTCGCGAGTACGTGGGTGTCGTACTTGAGGTGATGACCGAGCTTGAATTTGCCGGGATTCTCGAGCCAGGGCTTGAGAGCCGCCAGCACTTGGTCGCGATCGAGCTGTGCCGGCGCGCCGGGGTAGTCATGCGCCAACGGCACGTAGGCTGCTTCTCCCGGGGTCACCGCGAACGATAGGCCGACGATGCGCGCTTGCATGTAGTTCAAGCTGTCCGTCTCGGTATCGAACGACACCAGCGGCGCAGCCTCGAGCTTGGCTAACCATGCGTCGAACACGCCGAATTCGGTAACTTTTTCATAATGCCGCGTTTGCGGGGCGGCGGGAGTGCCCAAGCCCAAATGCTCTCCCGGCAGCAATATGCCGACGCCCGCCGGTGCGCTCGGCGCCGCGCTCGGCGTCGCAGCGGCCTCGGGCTCCAGTGACTTGAGCAGCAGACGCAATTCCAAGCGCGTGTACAGTTCGCGCAGACGCGCCACGTCCGGCTGGCCCGCCGTCAGGCCCTCGGGACTCGCCCCGACGTCCAATTCGGTATCAATGGTCGCGAGTTTGCGCGAGAGCTCGAGTCCGGCGAGGTCGCTGCGCAAGTTCTCGCCCACCTTGCCGGGAATTTCGGCCGCGTGCTCGAGCAGCGCATCCAAGGTTCGATATTGATCGAGCCACTTGGCCGCGGTCTTGGGACCCACTCCCTTGATGCCGGGGATGTTGTCCGAGCTGTCGCCGATCAGCGCCAGATAGTCGACGATCTGCTCCGGAAAGACATCGAACTTCGCTTTGACGCCGACGCGATCGAGCCGAGTATTGCTCATGGTATTGATGAGTTGGATTTGCGGTCCGACGAGCTGCGCCATGTCCTTGTCGCCGGTGGAGATCAGCACCGTAAAGCCGGATTCCGCGCCGCGCTTCGCGAGCGTGCCAATCACGTCGTCCGCCTCGACGCCACCGATCCGCAGCACCGGCAAGCCCATTGCCGTGACCGCATCGAGCAGCGGTTGCACCTGCGCGCGTAAATCATCCGGCATCGGCGGCCGATGCGCTTTGTACTGCTCGAACAGATCGTCGCGGAATGTGCGTCCGGGCGCGTCGAACACGACTGCGACTCGATCCGGCATTTCCTCCTTGAGCAATTTGTTGAGCATGTTGAGCACGCCGAGCACGGCGCCGGTCGGTTCACCTTTCGAATTGGTCAATGGTGGCAACGCATGGAAGGCTCTATACAAGTAGGACGAGCCATCGACGAGCACGAGCTTGCGGGCGTTCACGGCGTCGATGCCGCATTAAGAGACTTGTCGTCCTTTGTTTGGCTCGAGGCATCCGGCGCGGCAGCCGGCGGCGCCGGCGTCGGCGTGGGGCTTGGTGTCGGCGTTGCGGCCGGTGCAGGTGCCGGTGTGGCCGCGGGCGGCGGTGTGGCCGCGGGCGGCGGTGTCGCAGCCGGGTGCGCGCCGGTCTGCGGCAGCGCGGGGTTGGTAAGTACCGGCTTGTGCTTCTGCGCATCGGGCAACATGAGCGGGCCTTTTTGGCCGCATCCCGCGAGCAGTCCCAACACAGAAAGTACGCCTAACGCCGCAATATTACGCATTTTTTAATTATACCTCTTACGGCGCCAGCCCGGCCCGCACGGAACTTCTGCCCGTGCAATTCGGTCGAACCAGACGGAACAAATGTAGGAGCAATCGCATGAACAGGATTTCGGCAGGTATTCTTGCAATCGTCGGCCTCGGGGCCTGCGGCGCCTCGACGGTGGCTCTCGCGGATGATCCCGCGGGTTTTTATCTGGGCGCAGGCGTCGGTGAATCAAACTTGAGAAACGACGGATACGGCTATAACGACTACTATGGATACAATAATCACCAAACCGCCTGGAAATTGATTGCCGGCATTCGACCGATCCCGCCGGTGGGCGCGGAGTTCGAATACATCGATTTCGGTTCTTCGAACGGCAACGCGAATTACTACTACGGCGGCAATTACTTCAACGGTAACAACAGCGACGCGAAGGCAAGCGCGCTATTCGGCGTCGGCTATTTGCCGTTGGGCGTGCCGTTCCTCGACGTATTCGGCAAAGCGGGCGTCGCGCGTTTGCAGGCGAACACCTCGACTTATTACAGTCCTTGCCAAGCGCCGGCGGTCTGCGCCGCTACCGTCGTCAACTACAATAACTGGAGCACGAATTTTGCCTACGGCTTCGGCGTGCAGACGAAATGGCTTGGTCTTGCGGTGCGCGCCGAATACGAGCGTATCAGCGCCTCCGGCGGCGACCCGGATGCATTGATGGTGAGCGCCACCTGGACATTCTGAGCCGCGCTTAGCGGTTCGGCGACGGCGACGCGGGCTTACTTGGAAGCCGGTGTCGCCGGTGCGGCGGGAGTGGGCGATGCGGCGGGAGCCTTCTTCGGCGCAGCCGGCGGTGTCGCGGCGGCCGCGGGCTTGATGCTCTGCAATTCCACCTCGAATACCAGCACCGATCCGGCGGGAATACCGGGTCGCGGTTGCGTGTCGTATCCGAGTTCCGGCGGAACGACGACCTTCCATTTCGCGCCCGGCTTCATGAGGACCAGGGCTTCTTGCCAGCCTTTGATGACGCCATTGACCGGAAACGTCGCCGCTTGGCCGCGCGAAAATGAACTATCGAACTCGGTGCCGTCGATCAAGGATCCGCGATATTGCACCGTGACGGTGTCGGTCGGCTGCGGCGAGGCGGCTTTGGTATCTCCGGGCACGAGAACCTGGTACTCGAGTCCGGTGGCAGTCGTCTTGACGCCTTTTTCTTGGCCGTTATGAGCGAGGAAGGCCTTACCCGCGGCCTTGTTGCGCGCGGTCATTGCATCGATCGTCGATTTGACGAACAACTGCAGCTGTTGCTGATCGGCTGGCAGCATTTTCCTGCCGCCCAGGGCGTCCTTCAGGCCGCGCGTGATGTCGTCGGCGGAGACCTCGTTGGTGATGCCGATCCGATGGATCTGCTCGCCGAAACTCAGGCCGATTAAATATCCGCCGTCCGCGGCAGAAGGCACTGCAGGGGCCGCAGGCGCGGCCGCTGCAGGCGCCGCTGCAGGCGCCGGGGCCGGCGTGGGCGGCGTCTGTGCAAACGCGAAGAAGGGTATGGACAGCAGCGCAACCGCGCCGCTGGTTTGCAATACGAATGGCATGCTGAGTTTTTTCATGGCGCCGAAGATACGCCAAACCTCATTGCGATTGCTAGCCTCATCGCAATAATCGCGGGTTCAGACGCGTGGCCTTTACTTAAGCTTGAGTTGTGCCGCGATGCGCCGGTACGCCTCTCGAAACGGAATGCCCTCCTCGGTCACGAGTGCGTTCGCCGCCGCCGCGGCATGAATGCTGGGATCGAGCCGGATCTCGTCCGGCTTGAAGTGAATGCCGCGCAGTGCGCTCGGCAGGATGCCCAAGGTGTCGGCGCAGGAGTCGATGCCGCGAAACAGCGGCGCCTTGATGAGCTGCAGATCGCGGTGATAGCCCGAACTCAATTTTTGCGTGACGCCCAACACTTCATTGAGCGCCGCCTGGGCGACGGCGCTGCGGCCGCGCATGAGTTCGAAAACATCGGGATTGCGCTTCTGCGGCATGATCGAGGAGCCCGTCGTCATTTCGGCGGGCAGGCTCACGTAGCCGAATTCCTGCGTATAGAACAATAATAGATCGGCGGCGAGCCGCCCGAGATCTTGCGTCAGCAGCGTGATTTCGAATAACAGCTGCGCCTCGGCTTTACCGCGCGACAGCTGCACGGCCGTCACCGGTTCGTGCGTGACCGCAAACCCGAGCCGCTGCCGCGTCACCTCGCGATCGATCCTCAAATTCGGCGTCCCATAACCGGCCGCCGAACCGAGCGGGTTCTTGTCGATGCGCCGTGTCGTGAGCCGCAAGCCTTCGGCGTCGTCGCGAATCTCGGATGCGAATCCCGAGGCCCACAGCGCTACTGTGCTCGGCATCGCCTGCTGCATATGCGTGTAGCCCGGCAGCGCGATCTCGCCCTCGGCTTCCTCGAGCGCTTCGAGCGCCTCGGCTACCGCGATCGCGCCATCGTGCAGGCTGAGCGCGACATCGCGCAGATACAGCCGCAATGCGGCGAGCACTTGATCGTTGCGCGAGCGTCCCGCATGCAGCCGCCCGCCCGCGGCGCCGACGCGCGCCGTCAGCAGATTTTCGATCGCCGTCTGGCAATCCTCCTGCTCGAGCGTGATGCGCCAGCGGCCTTCCGCATGTTCGGCACCGATCGCGCTCAGCGCCGCACGAATCGTTCCCAAGTCCTCGGCCGAGAGCAATCCTTGGGCCGCGAGCATTTCGGCGTGCGCGATCGACGCAAGGATGTCGTAGCGAACGAGGCGATTGTCGAGCGCGTGATCCTCTCCCGCCGTATAGGCGAGCACACGGGCATCGAGCAGCGTTCCTTTGTCCCAGAGGCGCGTCATGGGTGTCGTGGCACGCCGATCTGTTCGGCCGGCGTCAAGACATTCAAATCCGCGACCACGAGAGTGCCGGTTCCCTCGTTGGTAAAAATTTCCGCGAGCAGGCTGTCGCGAGATTTGTAGGTGATCACGTGGACGCGACGCACGCCGCCGCGGATCGCCGCCTCGATCGCGGTAGCCTTGGGCAGCATCCCATCGAGCAGGCTGCCCTGATCGCGCAGTCGCTTCAAACCCTTGACGTCGGTGTAGGAGATCACGGAGCTCGGCTCTTGCGCGCGCTCGAGTATGCCCGGTGCACCGGTGCACAAGATCAATTTCTCGGCCGCCAGGGCGCCGCCGATGGCGGCAGCCACGGTGTCGGCGTTGATGTTGAGCAAGGTGCCGTGCGCATCCGCCGAGAGTGGGCTGACCACCGGCATCAAGCCGTTGTCGAGCAGCTTCTCGAGCACCGCGGTGTTGACCGAATCGATATCACCGACGAAGCCGTAGTCCACTGTTTCGTGCGAACCATTCGCCGCCGCGACCGGCGGCCGCTTGTGCGCGCGAATCAGGCCCGCATCGACGCCGCTGATGCCGATCGCCTCGATGTCGAGCTCCCTGCAAATCGCCAATATGCGCGTGTTGATCGAGCCGTTCAGCACCATGGCGGTCACGTCGATCGTTTGAGTGTCGGTGACGCGCCGGCCGGCGATCATGCGGGTTTCGATGCCGAGCGCGCTCTGCACGATGTCGAGCTGCGGGCCGCCGCCGTGCACCAGCACGACCTTGATGCCGACTTGGTTGAGGATCGCGACTTGTTCGATGAGCCCGCGAGTCGAGGCTTCGTCGGCGAACACGGCGCCGCCGGCCTTGATGACGAAGACCTTGCCTTTGTACATGCGTATGTACGGAGCCGCGCTCTTCAATGCGCGCACGGCGATGGACGGGTCCGGTCGATTCATGATCATAATGTTCAATTCTCCGCGACGATGGGCCGTTCAAGCCAGCATGCGGTGCAAGACGGCCATCTGCACCACCAAGCGATTCAGGGCCTCGCGTTTGACTACTGCGCGCGGACCGTCGAGCACTTCGTCCGCCACCGCCACGTTGCGTCGTACCGGCAGGCAATGCATGAGCTTGGCGCCGGGCGCGCAAGTCTCGAACCAGCTCTCGCGCACGCACCAATCCGACAAATCCGCACGCAAGCGGGCGTCCGCTTCCGAATCTCCGTAATGGGCGGTCGAGCCCCATTCTTTCGCATAGAGGACCTGCGCGCCGGCGAGCGCCGCCGTTTGATCGCTCGTCTCACTGACGCCGCCGCCCGCACCGCGCGCGAGAGCCTCGGCTTTTGCCATGATCTGGCGCGGCAGCGCATAGCCATCGGGCCGCAACACGACGACTTCCATGCCGCGCATCGCCGCCATTTGCAAAGTCGCGGCCGGCACAGCGAGCGGCAGCGGCCGCGGATGGTTGACCCAGCTCAGCACGAACTTCGCGTGTGTCGGGACGGCGAGCTCATCCAGCGTGCGCCAATCGGCGAGCGCCTGGCAGGGGTGGTTGATTGCGGATTCGAGATTGATGAGCGGCTTGTCGCACAATTCGTCGATCATGCGGAACAGGTTCTCGCGCAAATCGCTCTCGAGGTTCTTGCCCTCGGCAAACGCGCGCACGCCGAGCGCGTCGCAGTAGGACGCGAGCACGGGAATGCCTTCGCGAATGTGCTCCGCGGCCGCGCCATTCATGATCGCGTGCATGCGGGTTTCCAATTGCCAGGTGCCCTGTCCCGGCGTGATCACGAAGGAGCTGCCGCCGAGACGCGCCATACCGGCTTGGAACGAGGCCAGCGTGCGCAAACTCGGATTGAAAAACACGAGACCCAAAATCTTGCCGGCGAGCGCGCGCGGTTGCGGCCGGTCTTGCAACGCCTGGGCGAACGCGAGCAGGTCCAGGACCTCCTCGCGCTTGAAATCGGCGAGATCGAGAAAGCGCCTCATGCCGGAATCTGCGCGAGTGCATCGGCCAGCTGGTCGACATGGCTCTCGTTCAAGATATAGGCCGGCAGCAAGCGCAGCACGTGGGGATCGCCGCTGGTGCCGGTCAATATGTTCCTCTCGAGCAGCGCCGCCTGGACCTCCTTGGCGGGGCGGGTCGTCTTGAGTCCCAACAGAAATCCCGCACCCTGGGTGCCGGTCACCGGGCCGGTGACGCAACTCGCGCGGATATAGGTCGATACCTGGCGCACGTTCGCGAGCAGCCTCTCGGTCTCGATCGTATCGATGACCGCTTCGGCGATCGCGCAGGCCATCGGTCCGCCGCCGAAGGTCGTCCCCATGTCGTCCACTTTGAGCTGCTTCGCGATGCGCTGCGAGAGCAGCAGAGCCGAGACCGGAAAACCGTTGCCGAGAGCTTTGGCCATCGTGATGATGTCGGGGGTAACGCCATAATAATTCGCGCCGAACGGCGCGCCGGTGCGCCCGATCCCGCATTGCACTTCATCGAAGATCAGCACGGCGCCGACTTCGTCACAGCGCCGGCGCAGCGCTTGGAGCATCGGCTTGCCGACGTCGTATGCTCCGCCGACGCCCTGGATGGGCTCGACGATTACGGCCGCCGTGTTCCGATCAATGGTTCGATCCACGGCGCCGGGGTCATTGCGCGGCGTAAAGGTCACGTCGAACGGCGTGCGCGGAAAGCCATACCATTTTTCGAGCGCGCCCCAGGTCACGGCGCCGGCCGCGGCCGTGCGTCCGTGCCAGCCCTGTTCGAGCGCGACGGCCCGCAGGCGACCCGTCGTCTTGAAGGCCAGTTTCAGCGCGTTCTCGTTGGCCTCGGCGCCGCTATTGAGCCAAAATACCGTATCCAGGCTCAAGTCTGCGAATTTCACCAGGCGCGCCGCGGCGCGTTCGCGGATCGCCATCGGCAGCGCGTTGGTTTGGAACGCCATTTGGCGCGCTTGACGCTCGAGCGCGGCGAGCCAGCGCGGGTGGCCGTAGCCGAGGCCCGCGACCGCGTGGCCGCCGTAAAAGTCCAGCAGCTTGCGTCCGTCGCGCGCCGTGAGCCATACGCCTTCGCCGTGCGCGATCTCGATCGGATATTGTGCGAACACCTGCGCGAGATGACTCGCATGTGCGCTCTGTACGGCGTTAGAGGCGGTAGCCATCGGCGCGTCCTTCAGGTCCAGCCCGGCGCGCAGGCCGTCAGGCCGGCGGTTTCTTCGAAGCCCAGCAATCGATTCATCCATTGCATCGCGCCGCCCGCGGCGCCCTTGTTGAGATTGTCGATGGCCGCCATGACGGCAATCGTCCGGCCATTCGTCACCGCGCTCAAGTTTGCGTAATTGCTGGCCGCGACGTCCTTGATGCGCGGCGCGCTCGCAAGCACGCGCACGAATGGCGAGGACTCATAGTAGGACGCAAACACTGCGAGCGCCTGCGCCGCGTCCATCGGTCGCTTGAGCGTGGCCTGAACGGTGATGTGAATGCCGCGCGCGTAGGGGCCGGAGTGTGGCACGAAATTGAATTCGGTCTCGACGCCGGTCGCGAGCTTGGCACAGGCGGCGATCTCGGGCACATGGCGATGACTGAGCGCGCTATAAGAATAGAGATCGCTGTGCCGCTGCGGATGATGCGTGCCCTCGGACGGCTTGCGCCCGGAGCCGGTGCTGCCGGTGATGCCGGTCACGAATAGACGCGGTTCGGTCAAACCGGCGGCGATCAACGGCACGCTTGCGAGCAGGGTCGCGGTCGCAAAGCATCCGGGATGCGCGATGTGCGGCGTCGGCGCCTTGAGCAAGTGCTCGGGCAGCGCGCAGGTGAAGTCCGTGATGCGCGCCGGCGCGCCGTGCGCATGCTTGTATACCGCTTCGTAGGCTGCGGCGCTCGAGAAGCGAAAATCGGCGGAGATGTCGACACAATGCATCCGAGTTCTCGCAGATTCGCCGACTTTAAGGAGGCGATCGATGCTCGCGGCCGCGACCCCGTGAGGCGCGCCTGAGAACAGCGCGCAGATCGGGGTGCGACGAATCAGCGCCTCGATTTCATTGAGGCCCGTGAACTGCAGATGCGGATAGGCGCTCTGCAAATGAGGGAACGCTGCGGACAGGGGCGTGCCGGGTTGGCTGTCGGACAACACCGCCGCAACGCTCAAATGCGGATGTCCCGCGATCAGCCGCAGCAGTTCGCCGGCCACATAGCCGGTACCGCCGAGCACGATCGTCGGGGTACGCGCGCTCACGGGCGGAGCCAACTCGCCCACGGGCGTGAGTTGGCTCGCCGGTGCGTGCCGCGTCATTCCGCGGCTACCTTGGATGCGCGCACGTTCTCGATGCCGAGACGCGCGATGATGTGATCGCCGAGGTCCGCCGGATGGCTGATCGCGTTGAAGGCCTCGACATTCATCTGTTCGCGGATGATTTGGACACCGACTTGATTGTCCGTTGCGGGACCCGTGACGGCCGCGGGCTCGATGCCGAAGCGCTCGCGCAGCAGTTTGACGCCGCCCCAGGCGGCCACGGGATCGTTGGCGGACAGTACGACCGCGGTCATCGCGGCCTTGATGTCCGGGTCGCGCAAGATGGCCTCGACGCCGTACGTGCCGAGCAGACCGTCGCCCAATTCGAACACGATGACGTCGGGCTGGCCGCCCGCCATCTCGGTCAACATGGTGCGGGTCAAGGCCGGCCCGCATTTGGCCGTGGTCGTCACGATGCCTAAGTCCGTGAATATCATCGTGCGGCGCGCGCCGGAGTCTTCGAACGCGAGAATATCGCGGCGCAACGATACGCCGGTGGCCTTGAATGCGTCGACGATGAGTCCGCGATGGCGCATGCGCGCGATGATCGCCGAAGCCGCCGCCGTCTTGCCGGCCTCCATGCAGGTGCCGGCGAGCGCGACGATCGGCACGCCGCGCGCATTCAGCGCGGCGTGATAATCGAGCGCCTTATAGCCCGCCTTGGCCGGCACGCCGATGCGCTCGCCGAGGTACGGGAACGTCAATACCGCGCCGAGGACCTTGCAGTCGAACGGTTTGCCCTTGTCGGGCGTCGCCGAATCGCAGATGCCGAGCACGCCGCCGATATTGAGCATCTGCACGATGTCGCCGGGCTTCAGGGTCTCGGGGATGTGGCCGGAGTAGCCGAATAAGGCCTTGCGGTGGCCGAGCGCGCCGACGACCACGTCGCCGCGCGTGATCTTCGCCATGCGGCCGCTGGTCAGTTCCAGCGTGTTGTAGCTCGATTTGTTATTGAGGATCTCGACGACCACGATGATGCCTTCTTCGCAGGCGATGTCGGCCGAGATCCGAATCTCGTGCGATAGCCCGCATGCTTGCGTCACCGAGGCGATCTTGTCGACGACTACCGTTCGCATGCCGCTCATGGTTTATTCGCTCCGGCTCGTTGATAGAAAATTCCGGTCAGCGCAAGCATCTTCGAATAGCCCAAGGCGTCGGCCGGCGTCCATTCGCCCGCGGCTTCGCCGTAGACACCTTTCGAGGCCGCCATCAAGGAGTAGGCTGAGGTGACGCCCTCGATGAATGCCGAGCCGGGACGCAGCAGCACCTGGACTTCGCCGCTGACGCGCGCTTGGCTCGAGAGCAGCAGCGCTTCGATGTCGCGGCAGACCGGATCGAGGTGCTGACCCTCGTGCACGAGGTCCCCATAAGGCTGCGCCACGGATTCTTTGATGCGCGCCTGCTTGCCGGTGAGCACGAGCTTCTCGAGTTCGCGGTGCGCGGTCAGCAGCACTTCCGCGGCCGGCGCCTCGAAAGCAACGCGTCCCTTGGTGCCGATGACGGTGTCGCCCAAATGAATGCCGCGTCCGATGCCGAACGGCCCCGCGAGCGCCTCGAGTGCCTCGATGATTGCGACCGGCGCGAGAGTCACGCCGTCGAGGCGCGACGGCACGCCTCGTTCGAAGCCGATGCTGTGACGCTGCGGCGCCCGTGGCTGCGTGAATGCGTCCTTCGACAACACCCAGGCGTTCTCGGGAATGCTCGCGGCCGACGTCAGCGTTTCCTTGCCCCCGATCGTGACGCCCCAGAGCCCGCGATTCACGGAGTAGGCCGCGCCGTAGGGGGGAATCGGCAGCCCGCGGTCTTGCAAATACTGCAGTTGTTCGGAGCGTTTGAACGCGCGGTCGCGTACCGGCGCGATGATCTCGAGCTGCGGCGCGAGGTTGCGCAATGCGACCTCGAAGCGCACTTGATCGTTGCCGGCCGCCGTGCAGCCGTGCGCGACCATTTTGGTGCCCATTTTGAGCGCAATTTGCGCAATGGTTTGCGCCTGCAGCACACGCTCGGCGCCGACGCATAGCGGGTAGAGTTGGCCGCGGCGCACGTTGCCCATGATCAAGAACCTGAGTACTTGTTCGAAATAAATCGCGCGCGCATCGATGAGGTGATGCTCGATCGCGCCCAGTGCGCGCGAGCGTTCGCCGAGCGCTCGCGCAGCCTCCGCGTCGATGCCGCCGGTGTCGACCGTGACCGTGATGACCGGCCGCTGGTAGGTATCGGTGAGCCAAGGCACACAGAACGAGGTGTCCAAGCCGCCGGAAAAAGCCAAGAGAATGGGCTCAGCGCCCGTGCCGTGATTCGAGCTCATGGGTGTCAGATTCCGAAGATCGCGTGAAGCCGCTCGCCGAGCCGACGCTGCTCGCGCGCACCGGCGGTTGCTATGAATATCGTATCGTCGCCGGAAATCGTGCCGATGACCTCGGGCCATAGCGCGCCGTCGATCGCGACGGCCACACTCTGCGCCGATCCGATGCGTGTCTTGAGCACGGTCAGATTGGCGCCCGCCGTTACCCGGCCGTTGACGAATTGCCGCAGCGTCGAGAAGTCGCTCTTGGGCGCGAGCGCCGTGTCGGACAGCACGTAGCGATCGCCGCGCTTGGCTACGCCGAGTTCGCGCAAATCGCGGCTGACGCTCGATTGGGTGGCTTCGAAGCCCAGCTTGCGCAGCAGCTCGACGAGTTCGGCCTGGCGCCCGACGGCCTGTTCGCGAATGATCTTGGCGAGTACGTCGCGGCGCGCCGGCGCGTGGCTATTGTCAGTCGTCATACGCAACATGATTCGGCTCGATGCATAAAGTTGCGCGCATCTTGCATAAAGATGCAATGATTGTCAATACGTAAAGTCCTTCACTTACATATGACTAAGGGGAAATTCTAATGAGATTATGAATTTTCCATTGCAAATAGCGAATTGCACCGCAACCGGCGTATTGTTGAACCATGCCGCGAGAAGCGTCCAATCTGGAGCGAGCGTTGGGGCGATTGTTGACCGCAATCCAAAGCGAGGAGACGCGCGCGATCGATACACCGGAATGGCGCCGCACGCACGCGGCCCTGCGGCGCGCCGAAGTCCTTTACTGGGCGGCGAAGAAGTCGATGCTCGGGGATGCGCTGGGCGAACAGTCGGCGCGCGCCTACCTCGGCGTGGAGTGGTTGGCACGGCATCCGCGAGTGCTGCCCGCGATCCAGGATCTGGAATCGCAAATGCAAGACTTCGCGCGCCAGGCCTAGTACCCTTTCGCGATCTTGCTCGACACCCTCGATATCGAAACTGCTGCTGCGCCTGACGCGGCGATCATTTGGCTGCACGGATTGGGCGCGGATGCGCATGACTTTGAATCCGTCGTGCCGCAGATCGTGCGGCCGGGCGAGCGCGCCTGGCGGTTCGTGTTTCCGAACGCGCCGATACGACCGGTGACTCTCAACGGCGGCATGCAGATGCGCGCCTGGTACGACCTCAAGAGCTTGGATCGTAGCGCCGCGGAAGATTTGCCCGGGTTTTGGGATACGGATGCGCGTATTCGCGAACTGATCGGGCGGGAGTCTACGCGCGGCGTCGCCGCGAATCGCGTGGTGCTGGGCGGATTCTCGCAAGGCGGCGCGGCTTCGCTCTATACGGCGCTGCGCTACCCTGAGCGCATTGCCGGTGTGCTCGCATTGTCCTGTTACCTGCCGCTGCAGGATCGCCTGCCGACGGAACGCTCGGTTCAGAATGGCGCCACGCCAATCTTCATGGCGCACGGCCGGGCCGATGCGGTCCTCAGCATGTCGCTGGGCGTCGAGTCGCGCGACACCTTGCGCAAGCTCGCGTATCCAGTCGAATGGCACGATTATGCGATGGCGCATGCGGTTTGCGCCGCCGAGATCGCCGATATTCGGGCGTTTTTGCTGCGCGTTTTGGCCTGAACTCCGGCCTGTCTGCATCGGGCTGCGCCGCTAGGTCGACCGCGCCCCGGTTTATGACGATCAGGTGACATGGGGGCATCGCGGCGCTAAGCTTCAAGGCCATTCAATTAGCGGATTCAGGTGACCACCATGGCGACAGCGAACTCCTCGACGAGTGCCAAGAAGACAGCCGAGGTGCAGCGGCTCGTCGGTGAAGCCGACAAGGCGAGCACGCGCGCGGAGGCGGCCAAACAGCAGCTACGGCTCGCAAAGACGCAACTCAAGCAGGCTCGCAAGAGCTCGAAACAAGCCAAGAAGGCCGCCAAACTGGCGCGCAAAAAGGCTGAGGCTGCCAAGACGGCGCAGAGCGCGGCCGCTGCCGCGCGCGTGAAATCCAAATCATCGAAGAAAAAGTCAGCTCCGGCCGGTGCATCGAAGGCCGCCGCGAAGGCGGCCCCGAGGCCCGCCGCGAAGGCGGCTCCAAAGGCGGCCGCGAAACCCGCTCCAAGGGCCGCGAGGGCTGCGGCGAAGGCCGCAAAGCCTGCGCCGAAGTCGGCGCGCCGGCCAGCCAGGAAAACAGCGAGCCGCGCGAAAACGCCGCTGCGTTCGGCTGCCGCCGTGGCACGTCTGGTCATCAAGCGTCTCGGCAACGCCGCATCGACTGCGGCGCCTCGCAATACGCAGGCGCCTCGCAAGCCGCAGGCGCCGCTCAATGCACCGGCGGCGCCGGATGCATCCGTGGCATCCAATCCACAGACGCCAAACCCGGCCGCCGTCTCGGAATCCGCGGTCGGCACTGCGCCCTGAGCGGTCGGTTAGGGTCCCGCGGAGTTCGCGACGAAACCGAGCATGTTCAGCACGACCAATAGCAGGAACGCGCCGATCCAGGTCACGAGCTGACCGAGCAGCCAGAGGCCGAACGCCCGGCGCACCGTAACGGCTTCCATTTCGCTCAATCCCATGACCTGGAGCAGGGAACTCCAGATCACGAGCGCGCCATGCGCAATGATTTGCGCGTGCAGCAGCAAACCGAGGAAGGCGGCCAGATCCTTGGCCGGCGCCTCGAGGAACGTCGATTGCCCCGCCAGCACCGCGGCGATCAACCAGATTCCGAGGGAGGCGACCACCGGAACTCCGCCATAGGCGAATACATGGAAGATTTGCGCGGCGCTCGCGGCACCGCCCGCGCGGCGGCCCAAACGCGAATAGATCTCCGCCATCAGCCAAACCCCCATGACCCCGGCGAACGGCCCGATAAGCACGGCGTCGCCCAGGATCGCGGTAACGCTGCTGGTGAGGCCCGAGGACTGCGCCCGGCTCAGCACGAGCATGCTGACGACGCCCTGTGCCGCCGCCAAAACATAGTCGAGTCTGCCGATCGGCTTCGCCCCCAAGGCACGAAACACGCGCCGTGGTTTTAACCAGACGTCATGCAGCGGACGGACGGGTAGAATCGGGAGTTCGTCTTCGGGCATTCTGTGCGCATCGGTAGGAGATCGGCAGGGTACGCTAATGTCTGCGCGCAACTCCAGTACGCAACGCAGATGACAGCAGACTTTTTCGGGGCTACTCTCACCACGAGGATTGGATCGACCCGCGAGGAGATGACTGACCATGGCAAAGAAGAGCAAAGCGAAGAAGCGCCCAGTGGCAAAAGCGAAGAAAGCGGCCGCGAAGAAGCCCGCAGCGAAGAAAAAGGTCTTGGCGGCCAAGACTGCTAAGAAGACAGCGAAGTCGGCGCCGAAGAAGACGAAGGTTTCGAAGAAGCCGGCAGTGAAAGCCAAGGCGAAACCTGCGCCCAAGAAGACGGCAAGCAAGAAAAAGAGCGTCGCAGTCGTCGCGCCCGCGCCCGTGGTGGCGCCGCCGATTGCGCCGGTTGTGCAGAGCGAGTCCCCGCCGGCACCGTCGCCCGGCTGGGAACCGTCCACCCCTTAAAGAGGATGGGCAGCGTCTGAGCGGTTGCCGGAGAGGCGCCGCTCGGATGCATCGGATCCTAACGAGGGCTTACGCTCGGAGCCGCGCCGTCGGTCGACGCGGCTCATTTCCGGCCGTGGTCAACGGGGGTCGCCGCGAAGCGTTGTTCGGTAGCGTCTATCGCAGAAGTGTGTCGAGCCCATGAAAAGCGCAAATCGGAATAGGACGAGTTTGGCGGCGGCTGTGGTGGCGGCGACGATGGCGACGACGCTGCTCACCGGCTGCATCGTGCCAGACCAGCGTCATTACGTCGGCGGCGTCGTGCTCGTGGCGCCGCCTGCGCCGCGCGAAGAAATCATCGGCGCGCCGCCCCAGCCGGGCTACGTCTGGCTTGCCGGCTATTGGGATTGGGTCGGCACGCGCCATGAATGGGTCGCCGGCCATTGGGAAGCGCCGCGACCCGGCCGCGAGTGGGTGCCGCATCAATGGGTGCGGCAGGGCGACGGCTGGACGCTAAAACCGGGGCATTGGCAGCGCATTCACCACTAGCGCGGCTGTCGCCCGGACTGCGCGCGATCGATTTCGCGTAAGCGGCCATGGGCTCCGGCATCGAACCAGTGCTCTATCAGAGAAAATGAAATCGACTGGCGCGGTGGAAGGATGATCCCGCCCGTGGCCAGTTCGGCGCGCGTGAACCAACGCGCATCCTCGAGTTCCTCGTCGTGCAGCTTCACCTCGGTCGTTAGCGCCTGCGCCGTGAATCCCAGCATCAGGGATGACGGAAACGGCCATGGCTGCGAGGAGTGATACTCGATCCGATCGGCGCGTACCCCGGTTTCCTCGAACACCTCGCGGACCACGGCATCCTCGAGCGACTCGCCGGGTTCGACGAAGCCGGCAATCGTGGAATAGCGACCCGGCGCCCAGGCCGCCTGTCGACCCAGCAAAGCCCGCTCGCCATCGCTGACCAGTACGATGATCGCCGGATCGATCCGAGGAAATTGCTCCGCGCGGCACGAGGCGCTGCTGCAGACGAGCGCATGTCCGCTGCGCGCGGGCAACGTGGGGGCGCCGCAGCTGCCGCAATAGCGATGCCGCCTGCGCCAGGTCAGCATCGCTCTGGCGTAGGCGAGCAGGCCTGCCTCGTCGGCGGGCAGCCGCGACGCCAGCAGGCGCAAATCCTCGAAGCGCGCGCCCGCGAGCAATTCCGGGGCCTCGATCGCATCGATTTCATACGCGAAGCAATAGGTTTCGCCGAGGCGGCCCAACAAAACCAAGTGGTCGGTATCGCGCAGCTCCGCCGGGACGGCCGCAAGCTCGAGAAATACCGCGCGAGGCGCATCGCCTTCCAGAACGAGGTTGCGCGAATTCCAGACCGGCAGCGCGCGGCTGCGCGCGTCGGCGAGCGCGGCGTCGAACCAGGCCGGATCCTGACGCATGTGGGCGGCGCGGTCCAAGTACGGGCCCGCGAATACATTTCTGCGCTGCATCGGCCCGATTCTAACAGGGCTCGGCCTCGCCGATTGGGGGCTTCGTCACCGATACGGCAGCGAGCGGCGCGATGCGGCAAGCGACGGACGGCGGCGCCGGCGGCGCGCAGTTCGGGCAGGCGATGCGCCGCCGCGCGAGCAGATCGCAGAGCGTGACCCCGCCACAGAGCTCGCAGCGCGCGACCCCCAATTCATCGTGTTTTCCCAGGGCGAGCAACAAGAACCACGCGTGTTCGAAGGAAATGCGGGCCGGAACATGCAGTTCGAGGTAGGCCTCGTAGGCGACGCACAGCATCGCGCCGGACTCCAGCGAGCCCAGCCGATAGCGCGACTCGATGCCGAGGAAGGTGCCGCACAGCAGGCCGTAGACGAGAAACAGGCTCGCGAGCTGCGCGGCCTGAAAATGCAGATCGGGGTTTCGAAAAAAATACGCGGCCTGGCGCGGCGATTTACCGCGGTGCCTCGGTACGCGGCGCGTGCCTTCGGTCCCGACGTAGTCGCGATAGAGCTTGCGGATGCGATCGTCGCTGAGACCGGTCCATTGCCGTATCGTGAACGTGCGCGCTTCGTGGTGAATCAGCCGCCAGGCCAAATCCAGACGCAATTGATCGCGTGTGTAACGGTCGTCGGAAACTCTCATGTTCGGCTCCCTGTGTGTCGTAAATTCCGCGATTTCGGCTCAAAAAAGAATTTGACAGAAATTAATCACAAAGTTAGCGTGCTTGCCAAGGGGTGGCGCGGTGTTTTTCGCAACGTATTCGCATCGATATGCGCGGTGCCGGCACCCGAACTCCGAGACGGCGGCAACATCTTCGGCGGCAAGCGCCGCGCGAGTACGAGGAGATCATCATGCGAAACCCGGCATCGAGCGGCGCCCACGCGCCTCAACGGTCGGTGGAGATGCCGGGAGCGCCGCGCGATCTTGGTGCGGCGCGCGACCTCGGCTCATTACGCGAATTGAATCAGCGCTTTCTCGAGTTGGACTGGACGCACGCCGCGTTCGGTGGCCGCATCGCCGCGCTCACGACGGCGCAAAGAGCAGCCGCGGCGAACTGCCCCTACGCGCTGTTCGATCTGCGGCTTGAAGACGGCGACTATTGGCAGCTGCGGCTGCGCGACGAGCATGCCTGGCGTGTCGCCGATCAGGCCCCGATCGGCGCGGATCTGGCGGAGTTCATGCGACTGGCGCTGTTCTACGCGTGGTATGCGGCCATGACCGCAAAGCTGTCCGCCAAACTCGTCTTAAGCATGCACGAGCGCACCGCAGCCGCTCTCGCCCGCATCACGGTGAACCGCATTCCCGAACTGGTCGTCACGGAATCGGCAGCCCTGAGCGCGCGATGGAGTCATTGTGCGCAGTTCTGGAGCGCGCTCGCGCTCGCGGCGGCACGCGAGGACGCGCAGCGGCTCAAGCGAGTGCAATTATCCGGCATCCAGCTCGCGGCCGCGGCGCAATTGCCATTGCGGCGGGAGCCTCGCGCGGTTTAGGCTAAGCGGCTCCTATGCACGCCCTAGTCCTACGCCAGCTCACCAAGACCTACAAGAACGGTATCCAGGCGCTCAAGGGAATCGATCTTACCGTTGAACAGGGCGACTTCTTCGCGCTGCTCGGCCCCAACGGCGCCGGCAAGACGACCATCATCGGCATCGTGACGTCGCTCGTCAACAAGACCAGCGGTCTCGTCGAGGTGTTCGGGCACGACATCGACCGTGATCTCGAAGGCGCAAAGTCCTGCATCGGCATCGTGCCGCAAGAAATCAATTTCAATCAATTCGAAACGGCATTCACGATCGTCGTGAACCAAGCCGGCTTCTACGGCATCGAACGATCGCTCGCCAAACAGCGCGCGGAAATTTATCTCAAACAGCTGCAGCTATGGGACCGCCGCAACTCGATTGCACGCTCTCTCTCGGGCGGCATGAAGCGCCGACTCATGATCGCGCGCGCGCTCATGCACGAGCCGAAACTGTTGATATTGGACGAACCCACGGCCGGCGTGGACATCGAGGTGCGACGCTCCATGTGGGAATTCCTGCGCAACATCAATGAGCAGGGCACGACGATCATATTGACGACGCATTATTTGGAGGAGGCCGAAAATCTGTGCCGCAACATCGCGATCATCGACCGCGGAACGATCGTCGAGCGCGACAAGATGGCAAACGTGCTGCGGAAATTGCAGACCGAAGTTTTCGTATTCAATTTGCGCGAGCCGCGTGACGCCCCGCCGCTGCTGTCCGGATTCAAGGCCGCGCTGACCGACCGCGGTACGCTGGAAGTCGAGGTTTCGCTCGGCCAGAGTCTCAACGACATCTTCGCGCAACTATCCGCGCAGGGTGTCGAGGTCGCCAGCATGCGCAATAAAGTGAATCGACTCGAGGAATTGTTCATCCGCCTGGTCGATACCGATAAACCCGTCAGCGCCGCCGCGGCCAACTCATGAGCGCGGTCGCGAGTCGCGTCGCGAGCCGCGCGCACACCGAATGGATCGGATTCCAGACGATCGTGATCCGCGAATACGGACGCATCGTGCGCATCTGGGGCCAGACGATCCTTCCCCCGGCCGTCACGGCGACGCTCTATTTCATCATATTCGGCAGCTTGATCGGCAAACGCGTCGGGCAAATCGGCGGCTACGACTACATGCAGTTCATCGCACCCGGCCTCATCATGATGAACGTGATCACGAACTCGTATGGCAACGTGGTGTCCTCGTTCTTCGGCGCGAAATTCGGCAAGCACATCGAGGAGCTGCTGGTCTCGCCGCTGCCGAATTGGCTCATCGTCAGCGGCTACGTCGCCGGTGGAATAATGCGCGGCGTGCTCGTGGGCGCGGTCGTGACCGTCGTCGCTCTGTTCTTCACGCGCCTCGCTCTCGCCCACGTCTTTGCGACGCTCGCCGCGGTGCTGCTGACCAGCATCGTATTTTCGCTCGGCGGCTTCATCAATGCGATGTTCGCGAAGAACTTCGACCAGATCTCCTGGTTCCCGACCTTCATCCTGCAGCCGCTGACCTATCTCGGCGGCGTATTCTATTCGATCAAGATGTTGCCCGATTGGGCGCAGGTGATGTCGCATTTGAACCCGATTCTGTATATGGTCAACGCTTTCCGGTATGGTTTTTTGGATGCGTCCGATGTCGACCTGCGCTTGAGCTTCGGGATCATGACATCGGCCGCCGTTTTCATGTTCGCACTCGCGGTGCTGCTCATGAATCGGGGCACCGGTATAAGGGAATGAGCATGTCCATCTGCGCCTGGCGGCACCGCAAAGCGTCGAGCTTGGGGCTGTTCGTGAGCTTCTGCGCCGCCGCCGCGCAAGGTCTGGGCGCCGATCCCACGATGCTGGGATTCTCTCCTGCCGGCGCCGATGCCGAGGCGCAACTCGAGCAGCGCTTCGACGCGGATCTGTCGGCGGACGAGGAGCGCGAGTGGCTGCAGAGATTGAGCGCCGCGCCGAATCACGTGGGTAGCGCCCACGACAAAGCCAACGCGGAATTCATTCTGGCGAAATTCAGCGAATGGGGTTGGGATGCCTCGCTGGAAACTTTTTCGGTGCTCTACCCGACGCCGCGCGAAGTGCGGCTCGAACTCACGGCGCCGACGCGATACGTCGCCAAGCTGCGCGAACCGCCCGTGCCGGGCGACGCCACCTCGAGCCAAACCCGCGACGAATTGCCGCCCTACAACATCTACGGCGCCGACGGCGACATCAGCGGCGAGCTCGTCTATGTCAATCAAGGCATACCGGAGGACTACACGGAACTCGACAGGCGAGGCATCAGCGTCAAAGGGCGCGTCGTTCTGGCGCGTTACGGCGGCGGTTGGCGCGGCCTCAAGCCGAAGCTCGCGTATCAACACGGCGCGATCGGCTGTCTGATTTATTCGGACCCGCTCGACGACGGCTATGGCCGGGGCGACGTCTATCCGAAGGGCGGTTTCCGGCCCGCGGATGCGGTGCAGCGCGGCTCGGTGCAGGACATTCTGCTGTACACCGGCGATCCGCTGACGCCCGGCATCGGATCGACGCAGGATGCGAAGCGTCTCGCGCTCGCGGATGCGAAAACCATCCTGAAGATTCCGGTATTGCCAATTTCCTACGCCGATGCCGAGCCGCTGCTCGCGGCACTCGGCGGACCGGTCGCGCCGGCGGCTTGGCGCGGCGGCCTGCCGCTCGCGTATCACATCGGTCCCGGCGCGGCGCGCGTTCATCTGAAAATCGCGTCGGACTGGGGCCAAAAGACGCTCTATGACGTGATTGCGAAATTGCCGGGCGCCGTGGAACCGGATCGCTGGATCATCCGCGGCAATCATCACGATGCCTGGGTGTTCGGCGCCAGCGATCCGCTGTCCGGCACGGTGGCCTTGATGTCCGAAGCGAAGGCCATCGGCCGGCTCGTCCAAGCGGGCTGGCGGCCGCGCCGCACGCTGATTTACGCGAGCTGGGATGGCGAAGAACCGGGCTTGATCGGCTCGACCGAATGGGCGGAGACCCACGCGGTGGAATTGCAGGAGAAGGCCGCGCTTTACGTCAATTCGGACAACAATGGGCGCGGCGTGCTGCACGTCGGCGGTACGCACGCGCTCCAGCGCTTCGTCAGCGAAGTTGCGCGTGACGTCAAGGATCCCGAGACGGACGCGAGCGTGCTCACCCGAGCGATCGCCGCGCGTCGCGTGCACGCGTACGAGGCCGGACCTACCGCCGATGGGGCACACGCCGATGCCGGCGGCGGCGATCTGCGCCTGGGCGCTTTGGGTTCCGGATCCGATTACACGCCGTTCCTACAGCACCTCGGCATCAGTTCCTTGGACTTCGGATTCAGCGGTGAATCCGACTACGGCGTCTATCACTCGGCGTACGACTCCTTCGATCATTTTCGCCGATTCGTCGACCCCGCATTTGCCTATGAAGTCGCGCTCGCCAAGGTCGCGGGCCGCACGGTGCTGCGCGCCGCACAGGCCGATTTGCTGCCGACGCGCGCGGCGGACTTCGCACGTTCGATCGCGGGCTATGACGAGGAATTGCATCGGGCGGCGGATCGCATGCGCACCAAGACGCGAGATCTCGACGCGCTGCTCGACGCCGGCGCGTTCGCGCTGGCCGCCGACGCGCGCGAGGCGCGCGCGGCACCGCAGCGCGAAACGGATGTTCCTTACCTGAACTTTGCGCAGTTGGACAATGCGGTCGAGCAATTGAAAGCCAGCGCCGATGCCTTCGATCAAGTCTATGCGCGCGCGAGCATGTCGCAAGATGCCGCCGCGCCGGCACGGCGCGAGCGTCTCAACGCGATGCTGACGATACTCGAGGAAACCTTGACCGATGCGCGTGGTCTACCGGCCAGACCTTGGTATAAGCATATGATTTATGCGCCCGGAATCCATACGGGCTACGAAGCGAAAACCCTGCCCGCCATACGCGAAGCGATCGAGGATCGGCGTTGGGAGGAGGCCAACCAGTACATCGCGGTGGTTGCGGACAGTCTCAATGCGTACCGGGCACAGCTCGCTCGCATTATCGCAAGCCCTTGAGGAGTCGTGTATCGTGCCGGACAACAGAGCGATTTTATGAAGGAGTCGACGAAATGACCGAAGAGAAACAGCAAAAATTCACGGCCAAAGTGCGCCGCGGCCTTGTATGGGTGCACGGTGTTGCCAGTGCCGAACTCGCGAGGAAGAAGGCAGCCGCCACCGGCGTCAGAATCGAAGGGTTTACCGCGGCGGAACTCGCCGACGTGGAATCCGCGCTGACATGGATCGAGCAGAACAAGGAAGCCGGATCCAAAGAATCGACGTAATAGTCAGGCGAGGATGCGAAATTTAGGCGTCGATGAGAATCGCTGCGCGTGCGCGCGCGGCGTTAAACTATCGCGATGGCCCGCAAGCGCGCATTAATCGTCGACGATTCCAAATCGGCCCGTGTCATCTTGAGCCGCATGCTCGAGAAATACGACATCGAGGTCGATCTGGCGGAGTCCGCGGAACAGTCGATCGAGTACTTGAAGGGCAATCGCCCCGACGCGATCTTCATGGACCATCTGATGCCGGGCATGGATGGCCTGCAGGCCGTGCAGGTCATCAAGAGCAATCCGCGCACCGCGATGATTCCGATCATGATGTACACCTCTCAAGAGGGTGAGCTGTATGTCGGTCAGGCGCGTGCGCTCGGCGCGATGGGCGTATTGCCGAAACAGGTGCGCCCCGTCGACGTCTCGAAAGTTCTGTACGAATTGCACTTGCTGCCCGATCGCCGCGACTCCGACGAACCCGCGCTCGCGCCGGTCGAACTCGTGACGACCGCCACGTCGGTCCAGATCGCCCCCGCACCGTCCGCGGCGGTGCCCGCCTTGCGGGGCGCCGACTGGGGCCGCCGCGTGGAAGCGGCCATCAAAGACCAGGGCGCCGATCTGCGCCGTTTCATCGTCGCGAGCCTCGACAGTTTTGCATCTCGCATCGTCATCGACGTGCGCGACTCGCCGCCGGCGATAAAGCCGACTGCTGAGCCGCTGCCGCAGCCGGTAGCGACTCCCCCGCCGGCGCCGAAGTCGGCCGCACCTTGGATCGCCGGCATCGCCGCGGCCGGCCTCGCGGCGCTGCTGTTCGCGGTCCTGTGGTTCCAGGCGCGCGACGAGTTGGCCAAATCGCAGACCGAGCTCGCGGGTCTCACCGCGACGAATACGGAACTCGCGCGCACGCGCGACGACCTCACCGAAACGGTCAAGGACCTCACGAGCGCTCTGGCTGCGGCTCCTGCGAGCGCCGGCTCGCCGCTCGGAGGCACGCCGATCGCGACACCGCCGTGGTCGCGCACGGAGTTGGTGCCCTACGGCGAAGCGCCCTTGGATCGCGGTCGCGTCGATGTGTTGCGCGAGGTCTTGGGCAAGCTGGAGGCGCAAGGTTTTCACGGCGTCGTCAAGGTCACGAGCTACGCCGGTGCCTATTGCCTGTCCGGCAACGCGACCGACGGCTATCAGCCGGCGAATGCGTCGGTGCCGATCGTCAAATGCGATGTGATCGGGAATCCGGCGGAGGAGGCTTCAACCGGTCTGCAGCGACAATCCTTGGCGTTTGCCAATTTGATCGGGAGCATACGCCAGCGCAGCTCCGGCGCGATTTCGGTCGTGACCGATAATGCCGGTAATGCGCGCCCCGCAGTGCCCTATCCGGCGCGCAGCGAATCCGTGACCGCAGGCGAATGGAATAAAGCCGCCGCCGCCAATAACCGGGTCGAATACCTCGCCCAGCCGGGCGCCGGCGCGCCTTAGAAAGCCACGCGCACGAACAACTCGGGGCCCTTGGCGTCGAAGATGAAGGCGCCGGAGTCCTTGGATTGCCGCGACAGCAAGTTCGCGCGGGTTCCGTTGTAGCCCAAGGCAAATGCCACGTTGGGGCTCAGACGATAGAAGGCATCGAAATCGTAGAGACTCAAGGAGCCTTCGAGGTGGTCGATGGAAACCTTCAGATACTTGGCGGTCGCATCGACATAGAAGTGCTTGCTGACGGCCCAGGTCGCCGCAAGCCCCGGAGTCGGGAAGGGTCCGGCCAGGGACTGTGCATCGTAGATGTGGCGCGTTGGGGATTGCACGCGCACGCTCGAGCTGATCTCGGTATCGTTGATGCCGACGAGGCCGGAAACTTCGAACTTCTCGTTGTGCAAAAAAGAATATCCATAGGTCACGCCGAGGATGCGCAGGCTCAAAATCGTTTGCACGGGATCGCCGTCAAGCAGCACGACGTCACCGAAAGCGGCGCCTTGCGGGAGCGCGAGCACCTTCGTGTCGTCGCGATCCAGCGTGAAATAATCGAAGAACAGCCGGCTGCGCTGGCCCGCGCGCACCGAGGCTTCGAATTTCGGTTCGATGACCGAGCTGTCCAGACCGAGATCGTCTTCGCCGTTGAGCGTCGTGCCGGCGACGCCGGCGCCGCTGTCCACACGCAAGGACGTCGACGGCGAGACCTTGATGATGCCGAGCGAGATTGCGACCCGCTCATCGGTCGGGCTGAAATAATCGCCGTCGGCCGCCGCGCTCGACGCCGACAGCGCCAGCGCCAAACTCAACAATAGCTTGCTGTTCCTGCTCACGGGCTACTCCTCAATATCAAGTCTTTGGTCGCCGCGACTCTGTGCGGCTGCGGCAAGGAAGGGCCGATCCGTTCGAGAACCTGGGCCGCCGCGGCTCGCCATCCGGTCAGCTTGCCGCCGAAGATGCCGAGCACGCGCGGTTTCGATTCGCGATCGGTGCTGAAGATGGTTTCGCGCGAGCGCCCGAATGCCGCCTCGCTCGCGGCAGGCAGTACGCGCAGACCCGCAAACCGTTCGACGATGTGTTCGCGCGTGACGTCGCGAAATGCCGGAAAGTAACGGCGCGCCACGTCGAGCAGGTATTGCTCTTCCGAGGGCAATGGGCGCACCTCATCGGGTTCGCCGTGGTAGGGCGTTTCGGTCGTGCCGATCATGGTCGCGCCGTGCCACGGGATGAGAAACACCGCGCGGCCGTCCGCGGGGCTTTCGACGTAGTAGATGCCCGCCGTGACCTTGAGCGGCACGACGATATGCGTACCCTGTACCAAGTCGACTGCCGGTATCGGTATCGTGGGCTGCACGGCGCGGCTCACCGCGGTCGCCCAAGGCCCGGCGGCATTCACGAGCACGCGCGCCCTGCACTCGATGCGCGTTGCGCCTTGCTCGTAGACGACCGTGACGCCTTCGTCGTCGAGTCTCGCCTCTACGAATTTCGCGGGCATCGCGACTTCGCCGCCGAGCGACAACGCCGATTGCACGACGGCGCGCGTCAAGCTCGCATCGTCGGTCTGGGCGTCATAGTAGCGAATGACCGCATCGAGATTCTGCGTATCGAGGCCGTCGAGCGACGGCCATTCACTCTTGGGGACGGTGCCGAAGCGGGTGCTCGCGTCGAATCCGCCGAGCAAGGCATAGACCAGAAGCCCGAGCTTCAATTGCCATGGCCGCCGCCGCGTGTCTTTGTAGACGGGGATGAAAAAAGGCTTGAGCTCGACGAGGCTCGGGGCGATGCGCAGATGGATCGCGCGTTCCCGCAGGCTCTCGCGGACCAACGCGAATTGCGCGGATTCGAGGTAGCGCAAGCCGCCATGGATCAATTTGCTGGAGCGACTCGAGGTGCCGCTCGCTATCCCCTGCCGTTCGATCAGCAGCGCGCGGTGGCCGGCCGCCACGGCCGCCTGCAGCACGCCCGCCCCGTGAATTCCGCCGCCGACCACGATGACGTCAAATTCTCTCATTGCGCCTTAGAATGCGGGAACGCGAACCGGCCCGCTACGTGTCGCGTTTTTCTTCAAATTGCAGCACGGGGTCGCCCGATGTGACATCGATGTCGCCCTCGACGATCGCACCCCTGGCGATCGCCACGGTGCGTGCGGTGACCCGGCCGCGGATGATGGCGGTATGGCCGATTTCGAGTTTGTCCGCGACCTCGAGGCTGCCGACGATGTGACCCGCCACGATCGCGCGCTCGGTGCGGATATTGCCGAGCCAGGTCGCGCCGACCGCGAGGTTCAAGTCCCCCAGCAGCTCGCCGTCGCCCTGGACCGCACCGGAAATGACGAACGGGCCGAAGCCGCGCAGGTCGCCGACGAACACGGTGCCGGCGCCGATCACGGTCGGCGTCGACGCCGCGCGATCCAGGAAGCGCCTCTTGACCGGCGGCGCGGAAGTGGCCGGCGCCGCGGAAGCGGCCGGCGGATTTGGACTTTCCTCATTCATCGGGGATTTTTTACCTTATTCGGGACCGCGCATGATGTGACGAGCTTGGCGGCACCGACAGACAATGCGAATCGAAGTAGAATAAGCGATTCAACGACATCTCGCGGGAATCACCATGGACATCAAGATACGGGTCGCGGCGCTGGCGCTGGCGCTGGCCTTAGGCATAGGCGTCGCGGGCTGCAGCCGCGAACAGAGCGACTGGGAGAAGGCGCGCGCGGCGAACAATGCCGATTCCTACGAGCTGTTCGTCAAGAAATATCCGACCGGTTCGTTCACCGGACAGGCGCAAGCCCGGCTCAAGGAGCTCTATGAGGACCGCGACTGGCAAAAGGCCCGCGATACCGACACGCCCGAGGCCTACCAGGTGTTCTTGAAGCAATATCCGGAAGGCAAATGGACCGAGGAAGCGCGGATCCGGGTCGAGAATTTTTCGCTCGCCCAGCAGGCGCCGTCCGGCACTCCACCGGCCACTGAGGCCGCCCCGGGTGCGCCTGGCTCCGGCGCCGCTGCGGCCGCGGGCGCCGCCGCTGCGCCAGCGAAGCCGAAGCCGTCGGCTCCGGCACCGCGTCCAAATGCGCGAGCGGCCGCAAAATCGGCGCCTCTGCCTAAGCCGGCCGTGACGCCGGTCACGAACGCAGGCGGCGGCGACACCGTCATTCAGCTCGGCGCGTTCAAGAGCGGCACGGCCGCGGCCAATCATCATTGGGAGCGGCTCGAGAAGAGATTTCCGACCGTGCTCAAGGGACTGACGCCGACCGTGAAATCGAGCAGCGCTCCCGCGGCTCCTTTGTATCGCCTGCAAGTCACCGGGCTGACTCAGGCCGCCGCGCATGCAATCTGCAAGACGCTCAAAGCAAAAAAACAGGCTTGCGTGGTGCTGCCCAAAGTGCACCATCAATGACAAATATTGTCACTGCCGAGACCGCCGTCTAAACTTAAGCGCCTGAATTAAAAGGATTTAATGACCTGGCATGGGCCTTGCTCCCTCTTCGGTCATGCAATCCAAGATCGTCACGATGTGGGTGCCTCGTGGGGCCGACCGAGCAGCGCTGCTGGTGCGCCGAGGCGACGGCCGGCTGGCGCTGCAAGGCATCGATGCGCGCGTCGCGCGGGCCGCGCGCCTGGCCGCGGATTTCTTGCGCGCCCACCCCGCCTCAAGTTTGGGCGGCCAATTGGCTCAAGATGAAGGCGTATTCGGTCGCGATCTCTCGGTAGCGCTGGAATCGGCCTGATTTGCCGCCGTGGCCCGAAACCAAATCGGTATGCAATAACAGCGCATTGCGGTCGGTTTTGAGCGCCCGCAGTCTGGCGACCCATTTTGCCGGTTCGTAATATTGCACCTGGCTGTCCCAGAGGCCCGTCGTGACGAGAATCGCCGGATAGGCCTGCGGCCGCACGTTGTCGTATGGCGAGTACGACAGTATGTAGTCATAGAGCGCTTTGTCGCGAGGATTGCCCCACTCGTCGTATTCATTCGTCGTCAGCGGGATGCTGTCGTCCAACATCGTCGTGACGACATCGACGAACGGTACCTGTGCGACGATGCCGCGATAATCTTGCGGCGCGAGATTCGCAACCGCCGCGACGACCAAGCCGCCGGCGCTGCCGCCCATCGCGAATACGCGATCGCGCGCCGCGTACCCATGCGCCACCAGATGGCGGGTGACGTCGATGAAGTCCGTAAAGGAGTTCATCTTGTGCATGAGCCGTCCGGCGTCGTACCACGCGCGGCCCATCTCCTGCCCGCCGCGCACGTGCGCGATCGCGTAGAGAAAACCGCGATCGAGCAGGCAGAGTCTCGAGGAGGAAAAGACGGGGTCCATCGACAGGCCGTAGGCGCCGTAGGCGTACTGTAATAGCGGCGCGCTGCCGTCGAGCGCGGTGCCCACGCGATACACCAAGGATACCGGGACCTGCGCGCCGTCGCGCGCGGCCACGAACAAGAACTCGGTGCGGTAGTTCGACGGATCGAAGTTGCCCAGCACGGGATCGCGCTTCATGAGGATCTGTTCTCGCGTGCGCATGTTGTAGTCGTAGACCGTCGCCGGCGTGGTCAGCGAGGAATAGGTGTAGCGGACGATCTCGGTTGCGAGTTCCGGATTCGTCGAAATCGACATCGAATACGCCGGCTCGTCGCTCGCGATGAAGAACTCCGGCGCTTCAGGCGGCGCGCCCAGCGCCGCGGCGGGCGTTGCCCCTGCCGCTGCGCCCCGGACTCCGGGCGCGGGCAGCGGCTTTATGCAGATCTTGCGCAAGCCTTGGGTGCGCACCGAGACCGCGATGTAGGAGTCGAAGACCTCGAAATCCTCGATGAAGACGTCGTCGCGATGCGCGACGACGTCCAGCCATCGACTGCGGTCGGAGTTCGCGCCGATCGCTGCGCGCATCAGGCGGAAATTGCTCGCGCGCCAATTACTGCGCACGATGAATCGATCGTGCAGGTGCTCGAGTTGATACTCATGATCGCGCTCGTGCGCCAAAAACACCTTGAATTCCAGCTTCGGGTCGTCGGCATCCGCATAATGCCACTCCGAGGCAACTGTGCTTTCCATCTGAATGAAGATGTAGCGATCGGATTTCGATTTCGAGACGTTGGTGTAGAAGCTCATGTCGGTTTGGCGGAACACGAGCACGTCCGCGGCCGCGTCCGAGCCGAGTACATGTTTCTTCACGTACATCCCGAGCAAGGTCTCCGGGTCCTTCTCGACATACAGCAATGTCGCGTTGTCGTTGGCCCAGGCGAGATCCGCTTCGACCCCTTCGATCGCGGCGGCGTCGATGAGGCCGGTGCTCAAGTCCTTGAAGCGCAGGCGATAATCGCGCCGACCGACGAGATCTTCGCAAAATGCGAGCATCATGGAATTCGGCGAGATCGCGAGCGCGCCGATCTGGTAGTAATCGTGGCCGGCAGCGAGAGCGTTCGCGTCGAGCAGAATCTCCTCGGCGCCGCCCAGTATGCGGCGGCGCGCGAAGATCGGATGCTCCTTGCCGACCTCGAAGCGGGTGTAATACCAGTAGCCGTGTTTGCGGTAGGGCACCGAGGCATCGTCTTGCTTGAGGCGCGCGACGATTTCGTCGAACAAGGCGTTCTCGAGCGGCTTCGCGGCCGCGAATTCTTGCTCCATATACGCGTTTTCGGCCTTTAGATAGGCGAGCACCTCGGGATCGCGGCGCTCGTCGTCACGCAGCCAATAGTAGGGGTCGACGCGGTCCCCATAAGGGGAATGCAGGGTCCGAGGCTTCTGGTCGGCGATGGGTGGTGTTAAATGCGAATCAGTCACTTTATCGAGTATAGGTTGATGCCGACTCGCCCGACTTTGCGATTGACGGTGTTCACCGGCTAGGTATTATGACGAACATGAATTGGCGCGCGTAGCTGCGCTTGCCCCGCCGGGCGCGCACCCTTAGAAGGTGCCCGCGTCGAACCGCGCGCCCAGAACCGATTTAAGTACTTGTTTTGAAACATCTTTATAGCTTCGGCTGTAAGGCTCGGGGCGTTATGGGCATGACGATAGGTGGGCAGAACGGGGCTGGCCAGGCCGGCGATGCGGATCCGCGCGCCCACGATTGGGGCCTTTATCGCACCGACTACGAGAAGGATTCCTGTGGTTTTGGCTTGATCGCGAATCTCGATGATCAACCGAGCCATTGGCTGCTGCAAACCGCGATGAGTTCGCTGAATCGCCTGACGCATCGCGGCGCAATCGCGGCCGACGGCAAAACCGGCGACGGCTGCGGCCTGCTGATCAAAATGCCGGTGAGATTTTTGAGGGCCGCCGCCGCGGAGGCGGGATTTTCTTTGACGACGCTGTTCGGCGCCGGACTCGTGTTCCTGAACCGCGATCCGCTCAAGGCCGATACCGCGCGTCGCGCGCTCGCGCAGCAGCTCGAGCGCGAGAATCTCAAGGTAGCGGGCTTTCGAGTCGTGCCGATCGACCCGGACGCCTGCGGCGAGGAAGCCCTGAAGAGCTTGCCGACGATCGCGCAGGTGTTCGTCAATTCGCCCGCCGAGATCGACGAGGCGACCTTCAATCGCAAGCTGTACCTCGCGCGCCGGCGCGCCGAAAAGCAATTGGAGCACGCGGACGCGGCCTTCTATGTACCGTCCCTGTCGGCGAGCACGATCGTCTACAAGGGCATGGTCATGCCGCAGTATCTGTCGCAGTTCTATCCGGACCTCAAGGATCCGCGCATGGAAGCCTCGGTCGTCGTGTTCCATCAGCGCTTCTCGACCAATACGCTGCCGCAGTGGCGGCTTGCGCACCCCTATCGGTATCTCGCGCACAACGGCGAAATCAATACCATCCAGGGTAATCGCAGCTGGGCCGTGGCGCGCGGGCCCTTGTTTCGTTCGCCGGTATTGCCCGATCTCAGCGATATCCTGCCCGTCGTGTCGTTGACCGGGTCGGACTCGTCGTCGCTCGACAACATGCTCGAGCTCCTGCTCGTGGGCGGTCTCGATCCGATGCATGCAATGCGCATGCTGGTGCCGCCGGCATGGCAATCGGTCGACATGATCGATCCGGACCTCAAGGCGTTTTACGAATATTACGCGACGCACATGGAACCGTGGGACGGGCCGGCCGGCATCGTGCTGACCGACGGCCGCTATGCGTGCTGCACCTTGGATCGCAACGGCTTGCGTCCGGCGCGCTGGGTGATCACCAAGGATCGGCACATCACGGTCGCCTCCGAAGCCGGCGTCTGGGATTATCTCGACGAGGACGTCGTCAAGAAGGGCAAGCTCGGGCCCGGCGAATTGATCGCGCTCGATCTGCACACCGGCGAACTCATGGATACGAAGCGCGTCGATGATCTCTTGAAGAGCCGTCACCCCTACAAGACCTGGCTCAAGAAGGGCGTGCGTTATCTACAGACGGATCTGATCGATCCGCGGCTCGCCGCTGAGCCGTTCGATCGCGACACTTTGGCGCTTTATCAGAAGATGTTCAACGTCTCGGCCGAGGAGCGCGACGAGATCATCCGCGTACTCGCCGAGGACGAAAGCGAGGCGGTAGGCTCGATGGGGGATGACACACCGATGCCGGTGCTGTCGAAGAAAGTGCGCTCGCTCTACGATTATTTCCGCCAGCAGTTTGCGCAGGTTACGAATCCTCCGATCGACAGCTTGCGCGAAAGCATCGTGATGTCGCTGCAGACGCAGATCGGGCCGGAGTGCAACATCTTCGTGCCGGCCCCGCAGCATGCGGAACAGATCGTGCTCAGCTCGCCGATTCTCTCGCAGCGCAAGCTGCGGCAAATCGTGAGCCTCGCCGACTCCGGCGTGCCGCACGAGTTCATCAGTCTTCAATACGACGAAGCGACGGATCTGAAGGCGGCGATCGTGTCGGTGTGCGATCAAGCCGAGGCCGCCGTGCGCGCCGGCAAGCTGGTGCTGCTGCTCTCAGACCGGTATCTGGTCAAGGGAAAAATTCCGATGCATGCGCTGCTCGCGACGGGCGCCGTGCACCGGCGCCTCGTCATCACGGGCCTGCGCTGCAAATGCAACATCCTGGTCGAAACCGGCACGGCGCGCGATGCACATCACTTCGCCTGCTTGATCGGCTACGGCGCGACCGCCGTGTATCCGTATCTCGCCTACCAGACCTTGTTCGACTTGATGCGCAAGGGCGCGCTCAACATGGAGTCGGACACGCGGCTCGAACTCGGCCGCAGCTACCGGCGCGGCATACGCAAAGGCTTGTTCAAGATCATGTCCAAGATGGGCATCTCGACGATCGCGAGCTACCGCAGCGCGCAGCTGTTCGAAATCGTGGGCCTCGCCGACGAGGTGGTCGAACTATGCTTCGAGGGATCCGACAGCCGCATCGCGGGCGCTGATTTCGACGATCTGCAGCGCGACCTCCAGTATCTCGCCGCGCGCGCCTGGAATCCGATGGAAGGCGTGGAGCAGGGCGGACTGCTCAAGTACATGCACAACGGCGAGTACCACATGTACAACCCGGACGTGATCGCGACGCTGCAGGCCGCCGTCATGAGCGGCGATTACGAGATGTATCAAAGTTACGCGAAGTTGGTCAACGAACGCCCGGTCTCATGCATCCGCGACTTGCTCAAATTGAAGCGCACCCGTGCGCCGGTCCCACTCGAGGAAGTCGAGCCGGTGGCCGCGATTCTCAAGCGCTTCGACAGCGCCGGCATGTCCCTGGGCGCGCTGTCGCCGGAGGCGCACGAGTCCCTCGCGATCGCGATGAATCGCCTCGGCGCGCGCTCGAATTCCGGCGAGGGCGGCGAAGATCCGATCCGCTACAAGACCGAGAAAAATTCCAAGATCAAGCAAGTCGCCTCGGGGCGCTTCGGCGTCACGCCCGAATATCTGATCAACGCCGAGGTGCTGCAGATCAAGATCGCGCAGGGCGCGAAGCCCGGCGAGGGTGGCCAGCTGCCGGGCCACAAGGTCAACGAAATGATCGCGCGCTTGCGCTTCGCGCGGGCCGGCGTCGGCTTGATCTCGCCGCCCCCGCATCACGACATCTACTCGATCGAGGATCTTGCGCAGCTGATCTTCGATCTCAAGCAGGTCAATCCGCGGGCGCTGGTGTCGGTCAAACTCGTGGCCGAGCCCGGCGTCGGCACGGTCGCGGCCGGTGTCGCCAAGGCCTATGCGGATCTCATCACGATCAGCGGCTACGACGGCGGCACGGGCGCGAGCCCGCTGTCCTCGATCAAATACGCCGGCACACCGTGGGAGCTGGGGCTCGCCGAGACGCATCAGACGCTGCGCGCCAACGAACTGCGGCATCGCGTGCGTCTGCAAACCGACGGCGGCTTGAAGACCGGTCTCGACGTCATCAAGGCCGCGATCATCGGCGCCGAAAGCTTCGGCTTCGGCACGGCGCCCATGGTCGCGCTGGGATGCAAATACCTCAGAATCTGCCATCTGAACAACTGCGCGACCGGAGTGGCGACGCAGCACAACGTGTTGCGCACGAAATACTTTATCGGTCTGCCCGAGATGGTCATGAATTATTTCAAGTTCGTCGCGGCGGAGTGCCGCGAGATCATGGCGGCGATCGGCGTGCGCAGCATCGAAGAACTCATCGGCCACACCGAATGCTTCGAGGTGTTGCCGGGCGAAACCTCGAAGCAGCGCAAGCTCAACCTGCAGCCGCTGCTTGCCAACAGCGGCCTGGTCTCGGACCAGCCGCAATTTTGCGTCGCGCCGCACAATGCGCCGTTCGACAAAGGCGCACTTGCCGAGAAAATGTTCATGGACATGCAGGAGGCGATCGCGACCAAGTCGGGCGGCAAGTTCAGCTACTTGGTCAGCAATTTCCATCGCTCGATCGGCGCGCGCATATCCGGCGAGATCGCCAAGCGCTGGGGTAACCATGGAATGCGTGAGGCGCCCATCGTCGTCAACTTGAAGGGCTCGATCGGCCAAAGCTTCGGCGTCTGGAACGCCGGCGGCCTGCACCTGCATCTCGAAGGCGAGGCCAACGATTACGTCGGCAAGGGAATGGCGGGCGGCATGATCGTCGTCAAGCCGCCGACGCGCTCGACGTTCATCGCGCGCGAGACCGTGATCATGGGCAATACCTGCCTATATGGCGCCACCGGCGGCGAGCTGTATGCGGCTGGCATCGCCGGGGAGCGTTTTGCGGTGCGCAATTCCGGCGCGCTCGCGGTGCTCGAGGGCGCCGGCGATCATTGCTGCGAATACATGACCGGCGGCGTCGTCTGCGTGCTCGGGCGCACGGGCGTGAACTTCGGCGCGGGATTTACCGGCGGATTCGCCTATGTACTCGACATGGAGCGCGATTTCGTCGATCGGTACAACCATGAACTCATCGACATCCACCGCGTGTCGCCCGAGGGCATGGGCACGCACGTGCAACATCTGCGCGGCTTGATCGAGCAACACGTCGAAGCCACGCGCAGCGTCTGGGGCGCGGCGCTGCTCAATGACTTCAGGACCTATATCGGCAAATTTTGGGTCGTGAAGCCGAAGGCCGCCGCGATCGGCTCGCTGCTGGAAAATCTGCGCCGCGCGGCCTGAAGCACGCCGCCCGCGCGTCCCTCCTCAAAACGAATATGGCCATGGCCGACAAGAACCTACAGTTTCTCGACTTCCCGCGCAAAGACCCCGACAAGCTCAGCCTCGAGGTGCGGGTTCGCGAGTTTCGCGAGATTTATGAGCCGTACAGCCCCGATGACGCCAAACAACAGGCGGGCCGCTGTTTGTCCTGCGGCAATCCGTTCTGCGAATGGAAGTGCCCGGTACACAACTACATCCCGAATTGGCTCGCGCTCGTGGGTGCGGGCAAATTGTTCGAGGCCGCGGAATTATCGCACCGGACCAATTCCCTGCCGGAGATGTGCGGGCGCATCTGTCCGCAGGACCGGCTCTGCGAGGGCGCATGTACGCTCAACGACGGGCTCGGCGCGGTCAGTATTGGGTCGATCGAAAAATACATCACGGATGAGGCGTTCAAATTGGGCTGGAAGCCCGACATGTCGCTGGTCCGGCCGACGGGCAAGCGCGTCGCCATCGTCGGCGCGGGACCCGCGGGCTTGGGCTGCGCCGACGTTCTCGCGCGCAACGGCGTCACACCGGTGGTCTTCGATCGCTATTCGAAGATCGGCGGACTGCTGACCTTCGGCATTCCGCCGTTCAAGCTGGAAAAGGAGATCGTCGAGAAGCGCCGTGAAATCATGGAAGGCATGGGCGTCGAATTTCGATTGAACGTCGAGGTCGGCCGCGATCTCGCGTTCGAGCATCTCATCGAGGAGTTCGATGCGGTGTTCCTCGGCATGGGCACTTACACCTATGTGAAAGGCGGATTCGCGGGCGAAGATCTGCCCGGCGTGTACGAGGCGCTGCCCTATTTGATTTCGAACATCGATCGGGAACTCAGGTTAGAGAGGGATCCGGCGCACTTCATCGATATGCGCGACCAACGCGTCGTCGTCTTGGGCGGCGGCGATACCGGCATGGATTGCAATCGCACGGCGATACGCCAGGGCGCGACGAGCGTGACCTGCACCTATCGGCGCGACGAGCAGAACATGCCGGGATCACGCCGCGATTACAAGAACAGCAAGGAAGAGGGCGTTAGTTTCCTGTTCAATCGCCAGCCCATCGAGATCGTCGGTGCCGATCGCGTGCAGGGCGTGAAGCTCGTCGAGACGCGCCTGGGAGCTCCCGATGCACGCGGCCGGCGCGTGCCGGAAGCGGTGCGGGGCACCGAGGAGACCATCCCGGCCGATGCGGTCATCATTGCGTTCGGCTTCCTGCCGAGTCCGCCCGATTGGTTCGCGCAACAACAAATCGGGTTGCACCGCAACGGGCGCGTGCGCGTGTCGGCGGCGCCCGCGCATCGCTTTCAGACGACCAACCCGAAGGTATTCGCCGGCGGCGATATGGTGCGCGGGTCCGATCTCGTCGTCACTGCGGTGTTCGAGGGACGCGAGGCCGCGGAGGGAATACTCGATTATCTCGAATTGCGCACAGCGGCATCAAGGGGCGCGCCGGCGTCCGGCGTGAAGCGCTGAATCACTTGTCCTTGTTCTTGTTCTCCTCCTTGGTAGCGGAATCGGAATCCTTCTTATTCTCGTCGGAGCGCTTCGGCGACATTAGAGCCACGAAAAGAATCGCGAGCAAAAAGACTATAAAGCCAATGGTCTCTATCATTACGCATCCTTCGCGGCAGGGCGCAGGCGAATCCCGCAGCGTCCGGAGATTAGCACCGCGAAAGCCCCGCTGCGAATGAGTCCTAATGCGGCTGGATGGACTCTAGATATGAGCGTGCATCCGTAGTAGAGTTCTTGAAAATTCTGTTGCGGGATCCGATGGCGCCGCTCGAAGAGCGCATGAGCTGGCAACGATGGATTCCAGCCGCGTTGCCTTAATGATAATGAGGGGGGTATTTTAATGCGTGCATTCCTCGGTCGGCCTGTGGTCAATTCGTTGATGGCAGGTGTGGTGGTTGTATTGTTCTTCAGTGCACTGGCTCACGCCGAAGATGCGGGCCTTCCCGGAGGCGTCGTCGCCAACGGCATGAAGATATTCAATGAGGGTAAAGGCGACGCGGTGCCGGCCTGCATGACGTGTCATGGCGCTGGCGCCTGGGGACTGGATGCCATGGGCGCTCCCCGCCTCGCGAGTATCGGCTTTCCCTACGTCGTCAAGCAGCTCGATGACCTGGCGGGTGGCAAGCGCACGCCGAGCGGTGCCGGCGCTGTCATGCCGGTGTTTGCGGCCGCCTTGAGCGAGCAGGAGCGGCGCGATGTCGCCGCCTATGTCAACACACTCGCCGGCCCGCCGGATTTGTCGGATCTCAAGGCGCTCAAGGAGGCTGGAACCGCGATCGGTGAAAAATACCTGGGTCAGTCGATCGTAAAATACGGCGTGATCGGCAAAGTGTCGGCCTGTCAATCGTGTCACGGCTACAACGGCCGCGGTGCGGCGCCCTTATTCCCCGTCATCGGGCAACAAAAGTACACCTATCTCGTTGCGCAGCTGACCTCCTGGCGTGACGGCAGCCGTGCCAATGACCCCTATGCGATGATGCGCAAAATGGCCGCAAACCTCACCGATGACGACATCAACAATGTCGCCGCATTTCTGGCTTCGGCGCCGCCCACGACTGGAGGGAATACCATCGTTCCCGTAACCAACCAGTGAATGATCGCCCCCTTGCAAAACACGACGGCAACCGCCACGGAGCGCATAATCACCGGATAGCGACCCGGGGCGGTTGTGTTCGCGGAGGTCGGGCGTTGCCACGATGAAGACCGGTGGCTTGCGGTTGGGCGAAAAAATCCTGTTCGGCATTGCGGCGGCTTTCGTGCTGTTCGCGGTGTTGAGCTTCATTGGCATGGAGATCTACCGCGTGCACTCTGGTAAAAAGATGTATGCGCAGACCTCGTTTTACGACTTTTCGCCGGAGGGGAAGGCCGGTTCGGAACGCTTTCGCGAACTCGGCTGCACGGATTGTCATCGCGCAGTGCGCAACGGCACCAATAACGGAGTGAGCTTGGACGGCGTCGGATCCAAGTACACGTTGGAGTACTTGAGCGCGTTCTTGCATGAACCCGAGGCCACCTACGGGACTCAAACGATGGATCATGGCGCGGACAAGGGGGCGGCCTATGTGGCGCGCTTGCCCGAGAAGGACCTGCATGCGCTCGCGGTATTTCTGTCGGAGCTCAAGGCCACGCAAGGATCGCCCGATGCGCGGCAGCCGTCGGAAGAGCGCTCCGGCTTTATCGATGAAATGGTAAAAATTTGGGCGCCGTCGGCATGGAAGTCGCAATATAAAGATGTGCGAGAGGAAGGTGCACCCAAGCACACCGAGGACCGATAGCATGAGCGAGACAGCTGCAGCGCGACCTGGCATCAACGACAGCGAATACACGCGCTTTACGCTGTTGTTCGTCTATGCGTGCATCGTCTACGCGATCATCGGTTTTACCTGGGGGGCCGTTATGGGAGGCGTCCCGTTGCTGCGCATGTACGTCGATACGGCTCCGCACGGCCACTTGATATTGCTCGCACATGGACACATCAATCTCTTGGGCTGGGTTGAAATGGCCATTTTCGGCGCGATTTATTATTTCATTCCGCGTCTCGTGAATCGTCCGATTTATAGTCTGCGCTTGGTCAAGGTGCATTTCTGGATGCATAACATCGGACTCGTCGGCATGGTTGTGCTGTTCACGCTCGCGGGAGTCATCGGCGGCTATGACCCGGGCCAGGAGGTCGAGCGGACGGTTTCACACCTGATGGCGGCGGTCGGCTCGTTCGGCATGCTGGTATTGCTCGCGAACATCATTTGGGGATACAACATTTATAAGACCGGCCAGGGCTATTCGTGATGAGCGCATTCAGCGCGCGCTTGGCAGCGGCGGCCTTGGGCGTGGTGATGCTCTCGGCCTGCGACATTCACGCCCAGCAATCCTTCAATTCTTCGCTGACGCTGAAGCTCGGCGAGATCGCGCCGCGCGTGCACACCAAGACTCTGGCCGATGTCGGCGGTGATGTTTCCCGCATCACGACCTATCGCCAGCCCGACGAGCGCATGTATCAGCACTCGGTCGATCAGGCGCTCGCGAGCGGCAAACCGGTATTGCTGGAATTCGCGACGCCCGCGCACTGCACTCCTTGCGATCGGCAGCTGCAGATGATCAAGTCGCTGTTGGAAAAGTACCAGGCACAGATGATTTTCATTCACCTGGATCAATACGACAATCCGGAAGCCTACAAGGAATATGGAGTGCCCGGCGATCCATGGACTTTCGTCATCGATGGCCGCGGCGTCGTTCGCTTTCAACAGGCGGGTTCGATGCTTTACAACGAGATCGAAAGTGCCATTCAGAGTTCGCTCTGACGCTCGAATGGCCGACGGGTGGAACCTCGAGGCCAATGGCCGTTCATGAGCGACGGCACGCGCTATACGCTGCGCCGTGACTATCACGGCATGTTCTGGGATGCGTTGCTGTACGTGCCCACGGTCACGGCACTGTCGATTTTTGCGGTCAGCAACTTCTACGGCGACAATGTCGCGGTCGCGTATTTGCTCGGCTTCCTCGCCTGTTTCTTTTTCATCGCGGGTGCCAATCGCATCCTGACGACGCGCTTGATGTGGCTGCCCTCGGCGCCGGTCGCGATCGAGACGCGCGCCAGTGCAGCCGACTTGATACTCAAGAATGGTGAAGTCATCCGATTGCAGCGCGACTTGAAGCTGTACCGCGATCGATCGGGCCGATCATTCGGCTTGACCGGCGTCACCGCGCAAGGAAACCGCCGCCAGTTCATTTTCCATCGGGGGCAATTCGCGCAGGACAGCGATTTTCAAACGGTGATGAATTGTTACGACCCCGTGCCTAGCGGCAAGGCGTAGATCATGAACCTGCGCGCGCTGCTGTCGAGCTCCCGGACGGGCCTATTGTTGCTGCCCTGGGGCATATTGGTCGCAATCACCATGCACACCGATCCCTATGGACTCACCGAGGAAGGCGCTAAGGCCTTGCTGCTCGCGTGGTCGATCGGCGATGCGGTCGCGAGCGCGGCTTTCACGCTGGGTGCGCCGGATATCCGCGTCATACTTTTTTTGCCGCTGGGCTTCTTGTGTCCCGGTCAGGTCATCGCCGCCAAGGTGCTGACCTTGCTGATCATGGCAGGGGCCGCAATCGCTCTGTATCGCTGGCGCCGCCGCGACGATCAGGCCGAAGCCGCGCTGCTCGCGACCGGTTTGCTGATGATCGCTCCTTTGACCGTCGATGCCGTCAACTCGCTGTCCGCGGCTCCCTGTCTGCTCGCGATTCTTGGAGCGGCCGCCTGGCTCAACCGCATGCAGGCCGTTGAACGCGGAACATTCGGCGGCGCGTACTTCGTGCAATTATTGGCTTGCGCGGCTGCGGTCAGCTTGCATCCGGCCGGTGTCGCCTATCCGGCGATGCTGATGTTTACCTGGTGGCGCGATCCACCGGACCAGCGACACCGTGAATTTTTTCTGATCGGCATTCCGCTGGTCGTGGTGCTCGTGCTGGCGATGCGCCTCGGTTGGCCCGGCACGATCTGGTGGCAAAACCCGCTGCCCGCGGCCGCCGCAGTTTTCAACGGCAGCGGCATTCTCGGCCAGCTCTCGAACGCGGAGTTGCTCGGCGGCTTAAGTTTGATCGCGTTGACCGCCGCGATTGCGTTGCACGAAGGCAAGCGCCTGCTCGCGGATCTGACCGGCGGCACGCTGCTGCTCTCCGTACTCATCGGCGCGGTCGCAGCCGATCGCGCCTGGGCACTGCTGATGCTCGCGCTGCTGCTCTATGGAGGCTTGCCGTGGTTGCTGCGCGCCTGCGCGCCGCTCGCCGGCCGTGGGCTGCTCGTGCAACGCGGATGGCTTTGGGTGCTTCTCCTGCTGATCTGCACGGCGTTCATGCGCACGAATAGGAACGATTTCGAATTGGGACGCGACAAGCTGCTGTCCGCCGAGGATCAGGTGATCAGCGACTTTGCGCAAGGCGTCAACAGTCTGCGCGCCACCGAGGGCACGACCAGCGAACACCCGGCCGCTCCGGTGCTCGTCGCGAGCTCGTGGCCGGCGCGGACCTCGATCGCGTGTAAATGCGACGGCCTGCCGTTGCCTCCCGCGGCGAAAGATCCGAGCGGCCAGCTGGCGATGATGCGCGGCGTTTCGTACGTGATACTCGGCGATAAGTTTCAGGATCACGCTCTGGCGATCAATTTCGCGCAGCTGGGGCCACAGATCGAAGTACTCTCCAGAGAGCCGGGCGGCGTCATTTTGCACCTGAAGCCTTCCGGAGCGGCGCTCTGAGCGCTCGGATCTTTGCCATGCATAAGGGCCCGTGATAGTCTTAAAAACCAGCACTGAATTGAGATGAGGAGCAGCAGATGAACGTGGGCTACATGTGGATTCCGGTGATTCTTTTTGTCGGCGGCATTTTGGTGTCGGCTGGTCTGTTTAGCATCGGTATGAAGCGCGTCGTGGAGAAATGAAGCGAGTCGTGGAATAGGCGAGTCCGCTCGCAGCGGTTCAAGTAGATCGCCGCGGTTTCCGAGGTGCTGAACCGCGGCTAGCTTTTCGGTTCCGGGGACCCGGCCGTAGGCTGGCGGAACCGGTGATCGTCAAATCTATGTCTAAAGTATCTCCTGCCGATGGCGTCTTCCATCGTAGCCTCGTCAAGTTCTTGGTGGTCTCTGCATTCTCGCTGTTCATCGGCACGATGCACGGCATGTTGCAAGTCGTGCCGCCGATCAGGGCCTGGCTCGACTCGATCGGCAGCCCGTTCGGCGGTCCCGGGCACATGATCGATCCGTTGGCTCATGCGCACATCAATCTGGTCGGCGGTGTCGTCATGTTGGTCATGTGCGTGACCTACTATCTGCTGCCGATCTTGAGCGGTCGCACGATTTACTCGCTGCGGCTCATCAAGTATTCATTCTGGCTCATGACGTTCGGGGTTTTCAGCTTTTACGCCGTACAAATGGTGTTCGGCATCTGGGAGGGGAACTTGATGTTCCATGATCAAGTTGCCTGGCACGCGCTGCATCGCTGGTATGGCAGGCTTGTCGCCGTCGGCGGTACGGTCATGGCAGCCGGATTCGCGGCCTACTTCGCCAATGTCGCGCTCACGCTGTTGTCCCGGGCCCCAGTCGCCGAGCCCGGTTGAACCTCGAGCGGAAAGCGCAGCACGGTTTCTTCACCTTCGGCGTGGATCCAGATCTGCAGCACCGAATGTTCGTTCGCGTCCACCTTGGCCGCGCGTCGATAGACGCCGACATGGCCGTCTTCTATCGCCTGCTTCCAGGGATCCGCATCCGAGGTGCGCAGGTCGACGCGGCAATCCCAGGCCGGCAGCACGCGATTTCTGTTGACGAACACCAGCAGCTCTTTCATTTCGGGGATCGGACCGTAGCTGCGTGATTCCACGTGCACCTGCAGGTCGCGCCAACTCAAGGTTGCCGAATCCTCGGTGCCGCCACCGCAGCCGGACAAAGCCAGCACCGCCGCGGGCAGCGCGGCGCGCAGCCGTTCAGCGATCATCCCCGGGCTTTTTCTTCTCGGCGCTCGGACCGAACATGCGAACCATGTACCAGACGAACGAGCCCGCCACTGCAACATAGACGAGCGCAACCACGTAGCCCCAGTCGAGCCAAGAGCGGTTGTCGCCGGGGCGCAGACCCCAAAACGGAAAGCTCAGTCCGATGCCCACGAGCAGCACGACGACGACGACCGCGAAAAACCAGTACGGCACGGGCTTTTGCGATTCCGGTATTTTCTCGACGATTTCCCAATCTTCGAGACCGCGCTTGGTCTTGCGATCTTCTTCGGATTCATAACCGAAGTGCCCGGCGTCCACCTTGCCCCACTGCGATTCGACCGAGCCCAGAGAAGCGGTGGGTTTGTCCTCATCGTTCATTGCGGCGTCCCCTATTCTGCAAGATGTTCTATCGGAAACCGGACATGCCAGCCGGGCGCGGTCACGTCCACTGCGAAGGCGTGCAGCCCGCGCGGCAGCTTGTCCGACACCGACAGCATCACCGATTCATGTCCCGCCGAAGGCAAGTCGACTTCGGTTGCCCCCAAGCTGTAATCCGCCGCAGCGAGTCCGGTCACGCGCACCAGCACTTGCCGCGCATGGTAAAGCTTGTTCGATATCGCGATGCGGTAGTCGCGATTACCCGTTTGATGCTGCACATCGGCGCGATAGACGACGACATGCAGCGGTTCCCAGGTATTCAAACCCCAGATGAACAGACCGGCGCCGAACACGCCGAGCGCCGCGACCCATTTGCTGCGCGCCGCGAGCGCGGTCGCATTGTCACGGAATCGCGAGCGTGCTTTTGTCTGCTCGGTGGGTTCGCCGAACTCGAAGCTGAGCAATCCCGGCTTGCTTGATTTTTGGTGCATGCGATTGCAGGCATCGACGCATTCGCCGCAATTGATGCAGCTATCGTAGACGAGCGTCTTGCGTGGATCGATCTCGATGAAGCAGGAGCTCACGCAATAGCTGCATTTCTCGCAGCTCGACGCGCGACTCGAGTCGTAGCGGACGTGCAGCGTCTCGCGCGTGCGGAAACTATGCTGCCATACTCGGTAGACACAGGCGAAGCGGCACCAGAAGTGGCGGATGAACGCGACATCCAGCAGGATGATGACGACGAAAACAAAATAGATATAGTGCAGCGACGACGCCAAGCGCGGATCGGCGCGCCAGGTCACGAACGACCAAACGGTTGCGGGAGCGTAGAAGTAGAACAGCGGCACGATCGCGACGACGAGCGAGGCCGCGAGCAGCGACAGACCGAGCAGCACCCAATTGAGCAATTTGTTCTTGGTTGCGGCGACGATCGGAGCGCTGCCGTCCATGTTGACCTTGGCGCGCCGGCCAAGGAGTTTGCGAGTCATGAAATTGGCCCATTCCGAGACGATGTTTTGCGGGCAGACCCAGCCGCAAAATACCGTTCCGGCAACCGAGTACAGCATGATCAAGCCGCTGGCGAGCATGATCCACAGTCCGGCAATCAAAAAGAAATCCGCAAACCAAACTTGGCGATCGAGCACGACCAGCGCGCCGGCGCTCGGATCGATGCGCAGCAGCCCCGACGCCGGCACGAGGATTGCAAGCGCGAATGACATCGCCTGCACGAGCCGCCGCCGACCGTGATAGCGCGTAGAATTCGCCCGCGCCGGATTGGCGCTCGACGGAAATCCCGCGGGCACAGCCGCGCCGGGCGCTGTTGCCGAGCTTCTAATGAGATTGACTATCTGTTGCATTTGAGGGCAGCCCTCTTTCGCTCAAATCCGGCTAAAGCGGGTCAGCATCCCGCTTCGGGGCAGCGAGCATATATCACATTGTATCTCGATGTTCGGATTAGCGGCCGCAGCATTTTGCTATGTACTCGCAGCACTTCGATACGTAGTCGCAGCATTGACAGTTGCGCATTGCCGCTCCGATAATGCTTCGAGGTCCGCAGCGCGCAGCTCGGGCCGGTTTTTTCTGGGCAATGAGGTCATAACGATCAAGGGGGTTGGTGCAAATGGACAATCAAGCGAAACATTCGCGTCGGAAAGTGATCAAGATCGGTGTGACGGCACTTGCCATCGCTCCACTTGCCGGATTATCCGGGCGTGCCTTTGCAACGCAAAACGCCGCGGTTCGCACCGCGCTGAAGTTTCAGGACCATCCGAACGGTGATAAGAACTGCAAGGTATGTGTCAATTTCATACCGAACAAGGATAAGGTCAACAACGACGAAGCCGTCAATGGCTGCAAGCTGTATCCGGGCGACACCGAGATCTGCACCCATTGCTATTGCGTGGGCTTTGTACAGAACGCGGCCGCGACTGCGGCTGGGGCGTCCTTTTCACCCTGGGGTGCACCTGCGAAGAAGTGATCATACCCTCAGGTTTCGGAATGGGAATTCCGAAATCTGGGGTTTTCCGTCACGGCGCCGGGTAGCCGCTGCCTTTTGAGTTGATGGCGGGCAAGGTCTCGATCTCGATCTCGATTACATCTTGGTCTTTGAACCGCTGCGGGCGCGGCACGCCTGGCAGCGCGGGAGTTCTGATGGGGGGAGTGATCCTGTTGAAGGTCTACGGCGCTCTGCGCGCACTCGCGCGCGCTATGCGAATTGCGCCGATCCTTGCACTCCTTGTTGCAGCCCCGGTGCTTGCCGCCGATCCCGTTCCGCAGGCCGCAGCCGCTGCGCAAAGCACGTCGTCTCAGCAAGAGCCACTCGATCAGCATCCCTATCTGCCGGGCGGCATCTTTCAGCCGCACGAGCCGTTTCCGCAGGGTGGACCCATCGGCAGCCAAACAGAGGACGGTTATAACGCCTTGGGGCCCGTCGTTACACAGCCGATCGAGTTTCCGCATTACATTCATGTCGAGAAGATGGGCATCGATTGTATGTACTGTCATACCTATGCGAGGCGCAGCGCGGTTTCCGGAATTCCTCGCTTGAGCAAATGCATCGGTTGCCACCAGAATATCGAATCGGTCAAAGATAAGCCGCGCATCAAGTTACTGCTGGATTACTGGGACAAGCAGCAAGCCATTCCCTGGAAGAAGGTCCACGATCTGCCGGATTTCGTGCGCTTCAATCACGAGCGGCATGTCCAGCGCTTCATCTTCGAACAGGGCCGTCCGACGCGCGAAGCTTGCGGCTATTGCCACGGCGATGTCGGCTCGATGACCACCGCGCGCCGCGTCAAAGCGATTTCGATGGGGTGGTGCGTCAGTTGTCATGAAATGGACCACAAGGTCGACGCAGTCAGCGATAAGACCAGCCATGGGCCCAGTGATTGCTGGCAATGCCACAAATAGGCCATGAAATGCTCGCGACGACAAGGGGAATTCGATGAGCGGTAGTGGCGTCAGCCGCCGGGATTTCTTGCAGATCGTCGGTCTCGGCGGGACTACGATCGCGCTCGCCGGCTGCGGCAATACCTCGATCGAATCCGGTGCTGAACTCGTCGAGTCGTATGTCGCGCCTGAAAATTTCGTCGTGCCCGGTGTCGGCGTTTACTACGCCTCGACCTGTACGCAATGCGCTTCGGGCTGCGGGATCATGGGCAGGGTCCGGGAGGGGCGCATACTCAAGCTCGAAGGCAACCCGGAATCGGCGATCAGCGGCGGAAAAATTTGCGGCCTGGGTCAGTCTGCGGTGCAGCAGCATTATAGTCCGGACCGATTGAAGACACCGATGATCCGGGAAAACGGCGTGTTGGTGGCCTCCACCTGGGACAAGGCGATGAGCTTGCTCGACGCCACACTGGCACCGGCCGATCGGAAGGGCCGGCGCGTTTGCTTGACGGGACCGACGAGCGGCCACCAGCAGATCCTGCTGCGCAACCTCGTCGAGGCCGGCGGCGCGACCGATCACGTCGTTTACGATGCGCTCTCCACCGCGGTCGAGGCGTCCGTCAATCGCAAACTATTCGGTGTCGATCAGCCGGTCGGCTTGATCGAAAAAGCGGGGCTCGTGCTGTCATTCGGCAATGATTTTCTCGGCGCCGGCGACTCGCCGGTTGCCGCCGCGCGGCAGTACGCGCGGTTTCGCCGGGCAACACCGCGCGGTGTGCTCGTCCAAATAGAGCCCAAGATGACCTTGACGGGCGCCAACGCGGATCGTTGGATCGTCATCGCGCCGGGCACCGAAGGCGTATTCGCGTTGGGTCTTGCGCGCGAACTGCTGCAGCGCAAGGATTACACGGGGAATTTGTCGGCGGCGCTGATCGCGGCGGTTGAGCCCTATGATCACGCCGAAGTCAGCCGGATCACCGGAGTTCCCGGCGGCCTCATACCTCGCCTCGCCGGCATGCTGTGGGAGCGTGCGCCGAGCCTCGTGCTGACCGGGCGCTACCCGCAGGGTCATGCGCACGGCTCGCGCAATGCGGCGGCCATTGGGCTGCTCAACGTCATTTTGCAGAACCAGGGCAAGACGCTGCTGCGTGCGGCGGAATTGCCGTTCCCGCAGATGGCACCGACCGGTGGGAGTTTCAAATCGCTCGCGGATCTGAATACGGCGATGGCGGCCGGCGAGTGCCGCTCCTTGCTGATACACGGCACGAATCCGGTCTACAGCGCACCCGATTTTCTGCAGTTTGGCGCGAACTTGGAAAAAGTGCCGTTCAAGGCCGCCTGGGTCACGGAGTTGGATGAGACCGCGATGCAGTGCGATCTCGTGCTGCCGCTGCTCTCGCCTCTCGAAGATTTTGGCACCCACGTCGCGGGCAACCAATTTGACGGCACCGAGATATCGATCCAGCAGCCGCTCATGGAAAAACTCTACCCGGAGACTCGCTCCTTCGGCGATGTCGTGCTCGAATTGCTCAAGAAGGCCAAGCCGGAGGGCTACAAGGCGTTTCCGGATTACTATGCCTACCTGAAGACCGCCGTCATCGCCGCCAAACCGGCGTTCGCCTCCGCGGCTCCCGATGAAGAGTTTTGGGAAAATACCTTGAGCGCGGGAGTTCTGCACCGGGCGGCCCCGCTGCTGCCCTTGCCCGCGGTCGAACTCAATGCGCAGCTATTCCAGCAGCCTGCACCGAATAGCGGCGATCCCAAATACCCATTCACGCTGATTCCGGCCGTGAGCCCGAGCATGCGCGACGGCCGGCCGGCCAATCTCGCTTGGCTGCAGGAGTCCCCGGATGCTTTGACGACCGTGGTCTGGGACAGTTGGGCCGAGCTGCATCCGAGCACCGCCAAGGCGCTGCAAATCAGTGAAGGCGATGCGCTGATCATCGAGTCCGCTCACGGCTTCATTCGCGTCAAAGCCTATCTGATGCCCGGCATACACCCGGGTTCAGTCGCGGTTCCGATCGGTCAGGGGCACACCGCTTACGGGCGCTATGCGACCAACGTCGGCGCAAATCCGCTGAAGATCCTCGATCCGATCTTCGATCAGGAGACCGGCGAGCTTGCGATCTACGCGACCCGAGTCGCCATCCGGAAGACCGGTCAGAACGAGCGGGTGGTCAAGGACGAAGGACCGACCAATCTTCAGCAGGGCGTGAAGCTGGTCGCGACGCTCGCGGCAGATCGCGTAGATCTCTCCAAGGAGACCAAATTTGTCATTCGATAACCTGACGTCCAACTGGTCGAAACTTCGGACCAAGCGTCCGCAGCCCGATCAGTACAAGGAGGCCCCTTACAAGTGGGCCATGGTCATCGATCTCGATGCCTGCACCGGCTGCAACGCGTGTACGACGGCCTGCTATGCGGAAAACAATCTGCCCGTGGTCGGCAAGCAAAAATTCCTTGCGGGCCAGGTCATGCATTGGCTCAGAATCGAGCGCTACTGGGGCGCGGGCACGGAATCCACGCAGGAATTCCCCGAGCAAGGCGCGCAGTTCCTGCCGATGATGTGTCAGCAATGCGAGGCGGCGCCCTGCGAAATCGTCTGCCCCGTGGGCGCGACCCACCACACGCCGGATGGATTGAACTCCCAGGTCTACAACCGCTGCGTCGGCTCACGCTATTGCTCGGCGAATTGTCCCTACAAGGTGCGATATTTCAACTGGTACAACTACCCGGAGAGCGCCTGGCCGAGTCCGCTCGAGCAGCAGTTGAATCCGGATGTGACCGTGCGCAGCAAGGGCGTCATGGAGAAATGCACGTTCTGCGTGCAGCGGCTCAATGAGGCCAAGAGCAAGGCGCGCACCGAACACCGGCTCGTGCGCGACGGCGAAGTGCTCACGGCCTGCGCGCAGGCCTGCCCGTCATCGGCGATCCACTTCGGCAATCTCGCCGATGAGTCTTCGGAGGTCGCCAGAATGTGGAAGGCGCAGCAAGTGGAGCCTGCACTGGATAAGCAGAAAAAAGACGAGCAGCGCGAAGAGGACGAAAAGCTCGACAAGTACGACGAGACTCTGCGCGGCTACCGGATTTTCGAGGATTTGCGCACCTATCCGTCCGTCGTGTATCTCGAACGAATCCGCTCTACGGAAGT